>Ga0209296_1000676_pt1 | contig 28942 bp, 33 predicted proteins | sample S_130206_EF_Meta_FD_187319 | JGI IMG/M metagenome (GOLD analysis project Ga0209296, IMG submission 187319) | Freshwater microbial communities from Lake Simoncouche, Canada to study carbon cycling - S_130206_EF_MetaG (SPAdes) (version 2) | ecosystem: Environmental > Aquatic > Freshwater > Lake ... | reverse complement strand
TTGACAACTCAACCAAATTAGATGTTTGGTTTGCTTTTACTTGTAAGGAATTATCTTAACTATTATGCCAATCGAAGATATTCAACTAAAGCAATCGGATGCTTATCTCTCTAATCCAAATTTAAAGAGAGCAAATACTGCAATTCAATGGACTGAAGAACAAGTTCTTGAATGGTTGAAGTGTGCAAGAGATCCAGTATATTTTGCAAAAACTTATATTAAAATTGTTTCTCTTGATCATGGACTTATTCCTTTTGATATGTTTCCATTTCAGGAAAAATTGGTTAAAAGATTTCATGAGAATAGATTTAATATCTGTAAGATGCCTAGGCAAACGGGAAAAAGCACTACCTGCGTATCTTATCTACTACATTATGCAGTATTTAATGATAATGTCAATATTGCTATTCTTGCAAACAAAGCATCCACTGCAAAAGATTTGCTAGGTAGATTGCAACTTGCATATGAAAATCTTCCAAAATGGATGCAACAAGGTATTGTATCTTGGAACAAACAGTCATTAGAACTGGAGAATGGTTCTAAAATTATTGCTGCTTCGACTTCTGCATCTGCTGTTCGTGGTGGATCTTATAATATCATATTCTTGGACGAATTTGCGTTTATTCCAAATAATATTGCAGATCAGTTTTTTGCATCAGTTTATCCTACGATTTCTTCCGGTAGTTCAACAAAGGTAATTATCGTATCCACACCTCACGGTATGAATCATTTCTACCGTATGTGGCATGACGCCGAGAAAGGTAAGAACGAATATGTGCCCACAGATGTTCATTGGTCTGAAGTACCTGGTAGAGACGCTAAATGGAAGGCATCTACGATTGCCAACACTAGTGAGCAGCAGTTCAAGGTTGAGTTCGAATGCGAGTTCTTAGGATCGGTTGATACACTAATTAATGCAACAAAACTCAGATTATTAGTTTATGAAGATCCATTAAAAAGAAATAAAGGTCTTGACGTATATCAAGACCCAAAAGAAGATCATAATTATTTAATTACAGTTGACGTAGCAAGAGGAGTTGGAAGTGACTATTCGGCATTTATAGTCTTTGATATTACAAATTTCCCATATAGGACAGTAGCAAAATATAAAAATAATGAAATTAAACCAATGATGTTTCCATCTATCATTTATGAAGTGGCAAAGGCATATGATGATGCATGGTTATTAGTTGAAGTAAATGATATTGGAGATCAAGTTGCAAATATTCTTCACTTTGATCTTGAGTATGATAATGTTCTAATGTGTTCTATGCGTGGTCGTGCCGGACAAATTGTTGGATCTGGATTTAGTGGCAAAAAGTCACAACTTGGTGTTCGCATGACATCTGCAGTTAAAAAGTTAGGATGTTCTAACTTAAGAACATTGGTTGAGGATGATAAACTCGTAATTAATGATTATGACATGATTTCGGAACTTACAACTTTCATTCAAAAAAGTAGATCATTTGAAGCAGAAGAAGGTTGTAATGATGATCTTGCAATGTGTCTTGTCATATTCTCATGGTTAGTCGCACAAGACTATTTTAAAGAAATGACAAATAATGATGTTCGAAAAAGAATTTATGAAGAACAAAAAAATCAAATTGAACAAGATATGGCACCCTTTGGTTTTATTTTGGACGGATTAGATGATACTGAGGTTTATGTGGATCTAGAAACTGGAGATCGATGGTTGTTTGCAAAAGCAGAAAATGAATTTTCATCAGTAGAAGTTTGGAACACTGATGAGTATGGTGATCGTTCCGATATGTGGGATTATCGATAAAGAGGCAGAATTTTATAAATACTTTTAGAATAATTCTGGACCTGGCGGGGAATACAAATGGCGCTAAATTTAGCATCTCCTGGAATTGTAGTAAGAGAAGTTGACTTAACAATTGGGAGAGTCAATCCAACTTCTAATAAAATTGGTGCAATTGTGGCTCCTTTTGCAAAGGGACCTGTTGATTCACCAACTTTAGTAGAAACTGAACAAGATTTACTAAACAATTTCGGTGAACCATATGCAACAGATAAGCATTATGAGCATTGGTTAACTGCATCTTCTTATCTTGCTTATGGTGGATCACTAAGAGTAGTAAGAGCGGATGATACTGATTTAAAAAATGGTTTTGTAGGTACGGCATCAAGTATTAAGATTAAAAGTTTGGATCATTATACCGAACTAGGATATGATGAGAATGCAATCACTAACGTAACTGTTGTTGCAAGAAACCCTGGTTCTTGGTCTAATGGAATCAGAGTGGCAATGATTGATGCTAAGGCAGATCAAATCATTGGAATTACCACAACAAATATTTTAGTTGGATACGGTATTACTCAATCTGCTGTAGGAAAAGTCGTAGCAGGAGCAGGAACTACTTCGCTTCTTAACGGATATTTTAAAGGTATTGTTACTGAAGTTGGTTCAGGAACAATTTCAGTAAAACTTTTAAATCATGTATCTGCTGCAGGAACAATCCGTAATGTAGATTATCAACCAAATTCAATTTATGCTTTTGAAACTGGTTCAACTTATGGATCTTTATATTTGACAAATAATAATTCTGTTGGAGTTGCAACAACTACTGCCTCAACTTCATTAGATTGGTTTGATCAACAAACTCTTACCGTCAGTACTGGTTTTGTTGGGACAGCAACAACAGAAATTGCAATTAATTGGAATAATATTGCAGATCGTCCATTTACCTCAGATTATGCTAATGCAAGAGGATCAAGATTTGATGAAGTTCACGTTATAGTCATTGATGCGCTTGGAACAATTACTGGTAATGCTGGAACAATTCTTGAGAAGCATTTAAACATTTCAAAAGCATCAGATGCTCAGTTCTCAGTTGGAAGTCCTTCTTATTGGAGAAAATATCTTGTAAATGCTTCCGAATATATTTTTGGAGGATCTGCTCCTGCAGGAATTACTGCTACCGGATTTACTTCAGGATTTACAGTAGCAACAGATATTGGTTGGGATCAAACTGCTGAAGGTGGAAGTGGTGGAGTTATTTTTGGTGCATGTGGCGCAAAAAATCTTATTTTAAATGGAGGATTAAATTATCATGGATCTGCAGATATTACAGCAACTGGTACATTAACTGCAACAGTTGGAAAAATTGCCGAAGGTTATGATTTATTTGAAAATACTGATAACTTCAAAGTTGATTTCTTATTAATGGGATCTGCAAATTATACCATTTATGATGCACAAGCACTTGCAGAAAAACTGATTTCAGTAGCAGAACTGAGAAAAGATGCAGTTGCATTCATTTCTCCTTATAGGGCTGCTGCTCTTACCGATACTGCGAATCAGACAGAAGTAACTGTAAGATCTGATGCAGATATTACTGATAAGGTTCTTCAGTTCTATGCACCTATCACATCTTCAACTTATGCAATTTTTGATAGTGGTTATAAGTACATGTATGATAGGTTCTCGGATACTTTCAGATATGTACCTTTGAATGGTGATCTTGCTGGTACATGTGCTCGCAATGACATCAATAACTTCCCATGGTATTCACCAGCAGGAACTTCGAGAGGTGCAATTCTAAATGCAGTGAAACTTGCATATAATCCTTCAAAGTCTCAAAGAGATCGTCTTTATTCAAATAGAATTAATTCGATTATTTTCTCACCAGGAGCAGGAATTGTTCTATTCAGTGACAAGACTGGATATGGTAAGGCATCAGCATTTGATAGAATTAACGTTCGTCGTCTCTTCATTTACTTAGAAACTGCAATCTCCGCAGCTGCTAAGGATCAACTCTTCGAATTCAACGACGAAATTACAAGAACAAACTTTGTAAATATAGTTGAACCATTCCTTCGTGATGTTCAGGCAAAGAGAGGAATTTATGATTATGTTGTTGTTTGTGATGAAACTAATAATACTGCTGCAGTAATTGATTCTAACGAATTTGTTGCTGACATTTATATCAAACCAGCAAGATCAATTAACTTCATTGGTCTTACTTTTGTTGCCACCAGAACTGGTGTTTCATTTGATGAAGTAATCGGTCAATTCTAATTAAACAAGAGGTAAACAACTATGGCAACCAGAAATCAATTAAATACACCTCCTTTAAGGAAGATTACCGACTTCAAGAGTAAACTCTCTGGTGGTGGTGCTCGCGCAAATCTTTTTGAAGTTGTATTGTCCTTTCCAGCATCTGCTTCAACAGATACAAATACTCTCGACAAAATCAGACTTTTAGTTAAAGCGGCTGCTCTTCCAGCATCCACTATTGGTCCAGTGAATGTTCCATTTAGAGGAAGAATTCTCAAAATTGCTGGAGACAGAACTTTTGAAAGTTGGACTGTTACCGTAATTAATGATACTGATTTTGCAATTCGTTCTGCTTTTGAGAAGTGGATCAATTCAATCAACAGAGTTTCTGATGCGACTGGAGTTACTGATCCAGCAGCATATCAAGCAGATGCTTTTGTCTATCAATTGGATCGTGATGGTTCTACACTTAGAGCATATCATATGTACGATATTTTTCCAACAAATGTTGCAGCAATTCCACTTTCTTATGAGACAACTGATGCAATTGAAGAATTTACTTGCGAATTCCAAGTTCAATGGTGGGAAGCAATTAAAGGTACTGGCACAAATGCTGGTGGTGAAGACATCAACTAAATAGAATATACGATTAAACTTATAAGATGGCAAAACTTTTTGGATTTTCGATTGATGATTCTGATGATAAATTAAAATCAAAATCTATTGTCTCCCCCGTTCCACCTAACAATGACGACGGGGTAGACAATTTTATTGCGAGTGGATTTTACGGACAATATTTAGATATTGAGGGTGTTTATAGAACCGAATTTGATTTAATTAAAAGATATCGTGAAATGGCATTGCATCCCGAATGTGATAATGCTATCGAAGATGTTGTTAATGAGGCAATTGTAAGTGACCTTTATGATTCTCCAGTAGAGATCGAACTTTCAAATTTAAATGCTAGCGATAAATTAAAGGATAAAATTAGAGAAGAATTTAAATATATCAAAGAAATCATGGACTTTGACAGAAAATGTCATGAGATCTTTAGAAATTGGTATGTTGACGGCAAATTATATTATTTAAAAGTAATTGACATTAAAAAACCAAATGAAGGTATTAAGGATGTAAGATATATTGATCCTATGAAGATGAAATTTGTTCGTCAGGAGAAAAATAAAGATAGAAGAAATTTGATTAATGTAAATTCAATAAAAGAGAGTGATAAAGTATTTTATCCAGAAATTGAAGAATTTTTCTTGTACACGCCGGTTGCATCTTATCCATCCCCAGGAATGATTAGTGGTGGTGGCGCCGCAAAGCACATCAAAATTGCAAGAGATTCTGTAACTTATGTTACTTCAGGTTTAGTAGATAGGAATAAAGGAACTATTTTATCATATCTCCATAAAGCAATTAAGGCACTCAATCAACTTAGAATGATTGAAGATAGTCTTGTCATTTATAGACTTTCGAGAGCGCCAGAACGTCGTATTTTTTATATTGATGTCGGCAATCTCCCAAAAGTAAAAGCAGAACAATACCTCAAAGAGGTTATGTCTCGTTACAGAAATAAACTTGTGTATGATGCAAGTACTGGAGAGGTACGTGATGATCGTAAGTTTATGTCTATGATGGAAGATTTTTGGTTACCTAGAAGAGAAGGTGGTAGGGGAACAGAAATTACTACCTTACCTGGTGGTCAGAATCTTGGAGAACTTTCAGATATTGAATATTTTCAGAAAAAACTTTATAGGGCACTTGGTGTTCCAGAATCTAGAATTGCTGGAAGTGGCGATGGATTTAATCTTGGTAGATCATCAGAAATTCTTAGAGATGAATTAAAATTTTCCAAATTTGTTGGTAGATTGAGAAAAAGATTTTCCAATATCTTTAACGATATGCTCAAAACTCAATTGGTTTTGAAAAATATTGTCAGTCCAGAAGATTGGGATGCAATGAGTGATCATATTCAATATGATTATCTCTATGATAACCAATTTGCAGAACTTAAAGAGTCGGAATTGATTAGTGAAAGACTTGGAATTCTTGCAACTATTGAACCTTATATTGGAAAGTATTATTCCCAAGAATATGTTCGAAGAAAAATACTTCGTCAAACTGATAGTGAAATCATCGAAATTGATCAACAAATAAAGTCAGAAATTAAAAAAGGTATTATTCCAGATCCAGCAACAATAGATCCAATTACTGGAGAACCTTTACCACCTCCAGATCAATCTGGAATTGATCCAGCAACTGGTCAACCAATGGATCAAATGCCACAAGATCAAGGTATGAATCAACAATTGCCGGCACCTCCGCCCCCATCAACTAGAGATATCAAAAAAGCAGAAATATAAATACTTATTATAATACTATATTAAAATTTTATGGAAGAACTTATAGATTTGATTGCAACAGATTCTTCACCATCAGATATTAGCGATAAAATCAAAGATTTACTATTCGCTAAAACATCCGAAAGAATCGAAGGTGCAAAACCTTACGTTGCTTCATCATTATTTGGTGGAGAAGATGGCGAAGAAGATGATGAGGAATACACCGAGGATCAAGAATAATGGAAATTACCAAGATTATTACAACTGAAGTAAGTACTCCAACCACTGCTGGTACTGCTAGTAGCATTAGTGATGCAACTTGTGTTCGCTTATTTAATAATCAAACAGGTATTGTTACTGTTGGAATAAACACTTTAGTTGGCGCCGCAACTACAAATTTCTTTGCAATGCCAGGTTCATCTGTCGAATTCTTGCAAAAAACAAGTACTGATGTCATTTGGACTTCAGCAGTTATTAAAGCAAATAAAGTAGCATTCACAAACTAAAATGAAACTCATCACAGAAGAAGTACAACAGGTAAAATTCATCACCGAAGGAAAAGGTGCTGATAAGAAAATGTATATTGAGGGAGTTTTCCTTCAAGGTGATATCTGCAATCGTAACGGAAGAATGTATCCAATGCAAACTCTTGCAAAAGAAGTAGCAAGATACAACGAATCATTTATTTCCAAAGGTCGTGCTCTTGGAGAACTTGGTCACCCTGATGGTCCTACCGTTAATCTTGATCGTGTTTCCCATAAAATTGTTTCCCTTGAACAAAAAGGAAGCAATTTTTTTGGTAAGGCACAACTTCTAGAAACTCCAATGGGTAAGATTGCAAAATCTCTCATTGGCGAAGGTGTTTGTCTTGGTGTTTCTTCTCGTGGTGTTGGTTCACTTAAGTTGACTAATGAAGGTCACAAAATTGTCGGTGAAGATTTCATGCTTGCAACTGCTGCTGATATCGTTGCCGACCCTTCCGCTCCTGATGCTTTTGTTCAGGGAATTATGGAAGGTAAAGAGTGGGTTTGGGAAGGTGGAATTCTTCGTGAACAACTTGCATCCAAAACTCAAAGAAGAATTAATACTCTAGTCGATGGAAGAGTACTTCAGGAACATAAAATTGAATTGTTCCAAGAATTTCTTTCAAATCTTTAAATTATAAATAAATATAGATTATACACAAAGATCTAAAATGTCCGTTGGTAGCAATTTACAAGAAATGGAAAACGTAGTAACCAAAGGAGCTGCTCAAGCTGAACCAATGCAAAAGTTGTCCACTGGAATTGCTCCTGGACAAACTGGTGCATGGGAAGATTTGGGTGGACCTACTCCAGAAAATTATCGCACAGATGATAATTCAGCAAAACTGAATACTCCTGGTGCGACTCTTCAACAAGTCAAAAATGTTGTTAATGCTAAGGCTGCAGCAGCACAACCTATGCAGGGACTTGCAAAAGAAGATGCCGAGTATGATGAAGATGAGGCACTTTTAGAAGCTTCCGAGAGTGAAGATGAAGAAGATGAAGAAGATGAAGAAGATGAAGATGAAGATGAAGAGGGAGATGATCAAAACGGGGGTAAGGGAGGTAAAAAAGGTAAAATGAAAAATGAAGAGTTTGACATCGAAGAAGATGTCAATGCACTTCTTGCTGGTGAAGAGCTTTCTGAGGAATTCCAAGAGAAAGCACGTACCATCTTTGAAACTGCTATCAGATCGAAAGTATCTGAAATCAAAGAGCAGATTCAAGAAAGTTATGAAAATGCACTCATCGAAGAAGTTGAAATTATTAAGCAAGGACTCATTGAAAGAGTTGATGCTTATCTTGAGTATGTTGCAGATGAGTGGGTTTCAGAAAATGCACTTGCTATTGAAGCAGGTCTTAAGACTGAAATGACCGAATCATTCCTTGAAGGAATGAAGAGTCTTTTTGAAGATCATTATGTATCAATCCCTGAAGAGAAATATGATGTAATCGAGAGTATGGTAGATAAACTTGATGAAATGGAAGAAAAACTCAACGAGCAAATCGAAAAGAATGTTGCTCTTAATAACAGATTAGCGGAGTCGGTTGCTGATGTAATCTTTGGAGATGTCTCTGAGGGTCTTGCACTTTCTCAGAAGGACAAACTCGCTTCTCTTGCTGAAAATGTTGAGTTTGATAGTGAAGCAAACTATCGTGAGAAACTGGTAACTTTGAGGGAATCTTATTTCCCATCCAATACTAGTACTCCAAGAGAAGTCACTGAGAATTTATCTGAAGAAGTAGAATATTCCAATGCTCCACAAATTAGTGGTGCTATGGAAAGATACCTCTCAGTTCTCAGCAGAACTATTAAGTGATTTTTAAATCATAATCAAATCAAACTAACACATTTTAACTAGAGGTAAAAACAAATGCAGATGTTCAATGCAGAATATTTGCAGGAGAAGTGGGCACCAATCCTGGACTATCAGGGACTTGATACTATCAAGGATTCTCATCGTAGAATGGTTACCGCTGTCCTGCTCGAAAACCAAGAAAAAACTATCCGCGAAGAGCGTGAGTTTCTTTCCGAAAGCGTTCCAACTAACAGCACATACTCTGGTACTGGTAATCCCGGTTTTGGTGGTAATGCATCTTCACCTGTTGCAGGTTTCGATCCAGTTCTGATCTCATTGATCAGACGTTCAATGCCAAACTTGGTCGCTTATGACCTCGCAGGTGTTCAACCAATGAACGGTCCTACCGGACTTATCTTTGCAATGCGTTCACGTTACAAGACTCAACTTGGTACTGAAGCATTCTACAACGAAGTAGATTCCGCGTTCTCCGGTCAAGGTTCAACCTTTACTGAAACTGAAGGATGGACTAGTGGTGCAGTTGGTCTTGGTACTACTGCTCAAACTGGTTCAAACCCAGGTCTTCTTGATGCTGCTGGAACTAATCCATCACTTTATAACGTTGGTCAAGGTATGCGTACCGATAACGCAGAAAACCTTGGTACTAACGATGGTGGTCAGTTCAACGAGATGTCTTTCTCAATCGAGAAAATCACTGTTACTGCAAAATCCCGTGCTTTGAAAGCTGAGTATTCACTAGAACTCGCTCAAGACCTCAAGGCAATTCACGGTCTGAATGCAGAAGCTGAGTTGGCAAATCTTCTGTCAACTGAGATTCTTGCAGAAATCAACCGTGAAGTCATTCGTACCATCTATAACGTTGCTAAGCCTGGTGCTCAGACTAACGTTGCTACCGCTGGTACTTTTGACCTTGACGTTGACTCCAACGGTCGTTGGTCTGTTGAGAAGTTCAAAGGTCTTATTTTCCAAATCGAGCGCGATGCTAACGCAATTGCACAACAAACTCGTAGAGGAAAGGGTAACATGATCCTCTGCTCTGCTGACGTTGCTTCGGCACTCACAATGGCAGGTGTTCTTGATTACACCCCAGCACTCAACGCTAACCTTAACGTTGATGACACTGGCAATACCTTCGCTGGTATTCTTCAAGGTAAGTACAAGGTTTATATCGACCCATATGCTGGTGGTTTCACAAACTCCAACGTAACTGGTGGTCAGTATTATGTTGTCGGTTATAAGGGTTCTTCCCCTTATGATGCTGGTCTCTTCTACTGTCCTTATGTTCCTCTCCAAATGGTTCGTGCCGTTGGCGAGAACACTTTCCAACCAAAAATTGGATTTAAGACTCGTTACGGTATTGTTGCTAACCCATTCGCTAAGGGCGCAGATACTGCTAACCCTGGTGTTCTTGAGAGAACACAAACGTATACTACAGAAGAGTTGCGGTTCAAAACCTTATGTGAGTCTTTCTCACAAATTTCTGGGGATCCTTCGGGGTCCCTTTTTTTGTCTAAATACAAATAAAAAATTATGGCTTCGCCGTTTGCAAACCAAATACAAAATAGAAATTTTCTTTCACAAGTTGGATTTAAGTTTACTCTAGCAAAAGAACCTAAAGTTGCATTTATGTGCAATTCTGCAAGAATTCCAGAAATTACTTTGGGAGTTGCTAAGCAACCAACATATCTAAAGATGATTGATGTTCCTGGGGAAATTTTGACCTATGGAGATTTGACATTAAAATTTCTTGTTGATGAGAACATGGAAAATTACATGGCGATCCATAATTGGTTAACTGGATTAGGATTTCCAGAAACTGCAGAACAATACCAAAATTTAACTACAGATGATCAGGGAATAAGAGACTCAAAGGAAGCATTTAGTGATGGTAGTTTATCGATATTAAATAGCAATTATAGAAGTATTGCTACAGTAAAATTTAGAGATTTATTTCCAGTATCTTTATCATCACTAGAATTTGATGCCACTCCAGCAGATGTTGTATATCTTACCGCACAAGTTACCTTTAAATACACAATTTATGATATACTAGGAACAAATGGAAAACCCTTATGAACCTTGACGAAATTCAGGAAATGTGGCAGAGAGATTCTGTTATAGATCCTGACAACTTACATGACGAATCTTTAAAAATTCCACAGTTACATTCAAAATATTACACCATCTACAATACAACAACTCTTCTTCGTGAGAAAGCACGAGAAACCTACAATAGAGTGCGCCTAGAACGATACAATTACTACACAGGAAAGGCACCAGCGGAGGTTTATGTAGAGGAACCATTTCCGTATAAGGTAAGAGAGAAGGATGCCATACAGAGGTATATGGACGCCGATGAGAGATTGAATAAAATAGATCTTAAAATAAGATACTATGACATTATACTTAAGTTCTTAGAAGAAATTATCAAAACAGTTTCTAATAGAACTTACCAAATTAAAAATAGTATAGAGTTTATGAAATTCGTTTCTGGATACAATTAATTAAGGAGGCAGAAATGCCTCTTTTTTATTGGCAATAAATACTTACAACTTAGATTAAATCATGTCACACTTGATTATAGAAAAAAAGAATGAAGTATATTTGCATATTACTGCGGAACCTCATATCTATTATGAATTAAGAGACGCATTTCAATTTGAAGTTCCAAATGCTAAGTTTTCCCCATCTTATAAAAATAAATGGTGGAATGGTTGCATATATTTGTTTAATGTGGATACAAGAGAAATTTATATTGGACTCTTAGACAGAATTATCAGGTTTTGTGAGGACCACAATTACACTTATGAGTTCGCGAACAATAAGTTCTATGGACTTCCCTTTGAGATCAATGACGGAATCTCAAAGGAAGGTGTGAAAGATTATATGACGGCTATCAGTAGACACGTCCCACGCGACTATCAAGTTGAGGGAGTATACGACGCTTTAAGACATAATAGAAAATTATTGATATCTCCAACTGCTTCTGGAAAGTCGTTGATGATATATTCTGTTGTGAGATATTATGTTGAGAAACAACAAAATATTCTGATAGTTGTTCCAACGACTTCGCTTGTAGAACAAATGTATAAAGATTTTGCAGATTATGGATGGGATGTTGGTTCATTTTGCCACAAGATCTATGCTGGTAAGGAACGAGAAACTGATTCCCAAGTTATTATTACTACCTGGCAAAGTATTTACAAATTACCTAAGCAGTATTTTTCCAGATTTAATGTAGTCGTAGGGGATGAAGCACACCAATTTAAATCCAAGTCATTAATATCTATAATGACGAAACTTTGTGATGCAAAATATCGTTTTGGATTTACTGGAACACTAGATGGAAGTCAAACTCACAAGTGGGTATTGGAAGGATTGTTTGGACCTTCATATAAGATTATTAATACTGATGAACTGATGCAAAAAGGTCATCTTGCCAAATTAGATATCAAAATACTTCTACTGAAGCACCCACCGAATCGTTTTGATATTTTTGAAGATGAAATTCAGTATCTTATCACTCACCAAAAACGAAATAACTTTATTAAAAATCTTACATTAGATTTAAGAGGAAATACTCTTGTTCTATTTTCAAGAGTCGAAGGTCATGGTCAACCTTTATACAATCTCATAAATACTAGCAAGGTTGATGATCGCCATGTTTTCTTCATTCATGGTGGTGTGGAAACTGAGGAAAGAGAGAGGGTTAGAGAAATAACAGAGAAGGAATCAAACGCAATTATTGTGGCATCTTATGGTACTTTTTCTACCGGTATTAATATTCGTAACTTACATAATGTTGTGTTTGCGTCACCATCGAAATCGAGAATTAGAAATCTTCAATCTATCGGCAGAGTCCTTAGAAAGGGCGAAAACAAAGTAAAAGCAACTTTATATGACATTGCCGATGATATTAGTTATAAGTCAAGAAAAAATTATACACTCAACCATCTAATAGAAAGAATTAAAATCTATAATGAAGAAAACTTCAATTACGATATTGTAAACATACCGCTAAAGAAATGATGGGAGAAGAGTTTTATTGCAGTCTAAAATTAGTATCGGGAGAGGAAATATTCTCACTTATCATGGTAGATGAGAATGATGGAGATCCTATTATAATTTTGCAGAATCCAGTTATAATGAAAATGCAACAAACTACTAATGGAATTATTTTAAAGATAAAACCATGGATGGAAGTACCTAATGATGATTTTTACTTTATTAAATTCGATAAGATTATTACAATGACTGAAGTTACTGATAATATTGCAATTAGGTATTATGAAAAATATCTTAATGATGAACCGTTGGAGAGTGATTCAAATGGCAAAGTTAATCTAACAAATAAAATGGGATATATCTCTTCAGTAGAAGATGCTCGTAATAATCTGGAAAAGATCTTTAAAGGCCTTTAATTAAAGCTAAACTCTCATCTTCAAAGGCGACAAACCTAGTCTACACAATATTTGAGTAGTTGTCAAGCCCCCTTAAACTGTGGTATAATAAGGATAACTTATAAAACTTAATAAGAAAATTTCATGTCCAAGAAAAAATCAGAACATTATGTCAATAATAAAGAATTTTTAGAAGCAATTACGGTTTATCGTGATAAAGTTGCTTTTGCTAAAGAAAATGGATTGACAAAACCAAGGATCCCAGACTATATTGGTGGTTGCTTCCTGAAGATCGCCACTCATCTTTCATATAAACCGAATTTCGTCAATTATATGTTTAGGGATGATATGATTTCTGATGGTATTGAAAATTGTGTTCAATATATTCACAATTTTAATCCTGAAAGATCTCAGAATCCTTTTGCATATTTTACTCAGATTATTCACTTTGCATTTTTGAGAAGAATTCAAAAGGAAAAGAAACAACTTGAAATTAAGAATAAAATTATTGAGAGAACTGGTTTTGATGAGGTTATGATGATTGACGACAACTTGCTTTCTGGTAACAATTCGGAGTACAATAGCATGAAGGACGCCATCCAATATAGAAACAACAACCGATGAAAAATGCTCCAAAGTGTTATAAATAATTGTAACATTACGGAGCATTATGCCCAATCAATATAGCGACATTGGAAGGCAGAATAGACTACAGGCAATAGAGGAAGGTAAGAAAACTTATGAAGGTTCCACTGCCTGTAAACATTGTAGTAGTTATGAAAAGTATGTATCCACTTCCAGTTGTGCTCCCTGCCTTAAAAAGAAAGGATTGGAAAAATTGAATAATGAAGAGTTGATGAAACCTTACAGGACAAAGGAAAAGAAACAAAAATATTATGAGGACAATAAAGAAAAAGTTAATGGAATAAAAAGGAAATATGCTAAAACTGAAAGAGGTAAGGCAGTAGGTTGTGAAAGATCTAGAAGATATATTGCTAGAAAACAACTTGGCATTCCAATAGACATTACTGAACAACAACTTCGTCAAATACAAGAAATATATCAAGAGGCACAGCACTTGACTTTTACCACTGGGGTGCAGTATGATGTAGACCATATCGTTCCGTTATTTGAAGGTGGATTGCACCATCCGAATAATTTACAAGTTATTACACACAAAGAGCATCTTATGAAAACCGCACAAGAAAATAGTAGGAGGCAACAAAAGTGAAAATTGGTGTGCTTTCTGACACCCATTGGGGTGCCCGCAAGGGTTCCAAACATCTTCATGATTATTTCGAACTCTTCTATGAAAATGTCTTTTTCCCTGCCTTAGAAGAACATGGAGTGACCACTGTCATTCATATGGGCGATGCTTTTGATAGTCGCAAGTCAATTGATTATCAAAGTCTGGAATGGACGAAGAGAGTTGTACTTGAACCTCTCCGTAAGTATGAAGTTCATATGATTGTGGGAAATCATGATTGTTACTACAAGAATACCAATTATGTAAACTCCCCAGACCTGCTTCTGAAGACTTATCCAAATATCAAGACTTATAGTTCTCCGACAAATACAAAGGTTGGGGGAATTGATATGACCTTTATTCCTTGGATTTGTAGTGAGAATCATGATGAAACGATGAATGTGATCAAGAAGTCCAAGGCAAAAATTGCAATGGGACATCTAGAACTTCAAGGTTTCCGTGTCAATAAGAATCTAATTATGGAGGAACATGGACTGGATTCGAATATTTTTACAAAGTTCACAAAGGTATTTTCTGGTCATTACCATACTCGTTCTGATAATGGACGTGTCTTCTATCTCGGTAATACTTATGAGATGTATTGGACGGATGTGAATGATAGTCGCGGATTTCATATCTTTGATACTGAAACTTTAGAGCATACTCCATTCAACAATCCTTATAAGTTATTCTATAATCTTTATTATGAAGATACTCCTCATCAAAAATTTGATGCTACCGAGTACGAAAATAAAATTGTAAAAGTAATCGTTCGTAAAAAATCTAAACCGAAGGATTTTGAAAAGTTTATCGATAAACTTTATACTGTAGGTATTCAAGACCTTAAAATTATTGAAAACTTTGAAGTTCAGGAATGTGAGAACTTTGAAGTTGATGAAGAAGAAAGTACTATTTCAATTTTGAATCGTTATGTTGATGATGCAGAATTTCAGTATGATAAGAATATCATTAAAGGTATTCTTCAAGACCTTTATCGACAATCTTGCGAGGTAGAATAGTGTATCTTTTAAGTCTTAAGGATAAAAAAGATGACGGTGCATATGCCGTTCATAATGAATATGGTGAAAAAATCTTATTTCTATTTGAAGAAGAAGATGATGCAACTCGTTACGCCTTAATGCTTGAAGATCGAGAGGATCATGAAATGGAAATTGTAGAAGTAGATGATGATCTTGCCATAAAAACTTGTAAAATTTATAATTACAAGTATGCTGTAGTTACACCAAATGACATTGTGATTCCCCCTAAAAATGATAATCTTTAAAAAAATCCGTTGGAAGAACTTTCTTTCTACGGGACAGCATTTCATAGAAATGGACTTCCAAAAGAATCAAACCAATCTGATTGTTGGGACAAATGGTGCTGGCAAATCAACCGTGTTGGATGCTTTGACTTTTGTTCTCTTTAACAAAGCATTTCGTAAAATTAACAAAAATCAACTTCCCAATAGCACCAACGAAAAAGATTGTGTTGTTGAGGTTGAGTTTTCCATCAACAATCGTAAGTATTTGGTTCGTCGTGGAATTAAACCAAATATTTTTGATATTGAAGTGAATGGCGTTCTCTTGCATAAAGAAGCAGATGACCGCGCCAATCAAAAAATTCTAGAAGAAAATATTTTAAAGGTAAACTATAAATCTTTTACTCAAATTGTGATTCTGGGTTCTAGTAATTTTGTTCCATTTATGCAGTTGACTACGGCACATCGTCGTGAGGTAATTGAGGACTTATTGGATATTCGGATTTTCTCTGTAATGAATAATCTGATTAAAGATAAAATCCGCCAACAAAGAGATCAAATTAAATCTTTAGAACTCAGTAAAGAATCTCTTAAAGATAAAGTTCAAATGCAAAAGAATTTTATCGAACAGTTAGAGAATCGTGGAAAGGATAATATTAATTCCAATAAACAAAAGATTACCAATTTGATTGCTGAAGTTGATGCTTATATACTTCAAAATTCAACAACCGAAGAAAGTGTATTTGCATATACGAAAGAACAAGAAGAAGTTATTGGTGCAACTGATAAACTGAGAAAGTTGGGAAATTTGAAAGGCAAAATATCCCAAAAAGTATCTACCATTACAAAAGAGCATAAGTTTTTTGTTGAAAATACGGTTTGTCCTACCTGCACTCAAACTATAGATGAGAGATTTCGCCTAGATAGAATTGAAAACTCTCAAAATAATGCCAAGGAACTTCAGCAAGGTTATAAAGATCTTGAAGAAACCATAAGACAAGAAGAAGAGAGAGAACGTCAATTCATTGTATTATCTAAGGAGATTACGAAACTCAACAATGACATTTCTCAAAACAATGCTAGGATTTCATCTAACCAACGACAGGTTAGGGATTTGGAAAGTGAAATTCAAACACTTACCAAACAATTGGAAAACAAAAATACTGAACACGAAAAGTTAGATGAGTTTCAAACCAATCTTCAAAAAGTCTTTGAGGATTTGGGAACTAAAAAGGAAGAGATCGTTCATTATGATTTTGCATATTCTCTTCTCAAAGATGATGGTGTAAAAACCAAAATTATCAAAAAATATCTTCCCCTTATTAATCAACAGGTGAATCGTTATTTGCAGATGATGGATTTTTATATCAATTTCCATCTGGATGAAGAGTTTAATGAGAGTATCAAGTCACCTATTCACGAGAACTTCTCTTACAGTTCTTTTAGTGAAGGTGAGAAAATGAGAGTTGATTTATCACTTCTCTTTACTTGGAGAGAAGTTGCAAGAGTCAAGAACTCTGTGAATACGAATCTTTTAATTATGGATGAAGTTTTTGATTCATCTCTGGATGGATTTGGAACTGATGAATTTCTTAAAATTATCCGTTATGTGATAAAGGATGCTAATATATTCGTGATTTCTCATAAGACAGGACTTGAAGACAAATTTGAAAGTGTCACAAGGTTTGATAAGAAGGGAGGATTCTCGTATAAAATAGAATCATAAACAACCAGAACCATGCAAATCCCCAATCGCTACCATCACTCTAAGAAGGAGCAGAAACGGAAACTCAAACCGCAGGCACTCCGACAAGCAAAGGCCCGACTGGCCCAGTTCAAAAAGCGTCACAGCACCTCCCCCAAAAAGGGAGGTTCTTTTGTATAGTAGGTTCATCCAAAACTAAAACCAATGCCCGTCAATCACGAAATCAAGTCCCAACTCGCCAAACTGCTTGCCACCGAAGACCTTGTGGTTGAGCACAAGAAAGTGGAGACTGCCTGCTTTAATGTTCATACTCGGGTGCTGACTCTGCCGATGTGGGAGAAGGCAAGCAATATTGTCTATGACCTTCTGGTGGGTCATGAAGTCGGTCATGCTCTCTTCACACCTGATGAGGATTGGATTAAAACTCGCAAAGTTCCTCCTCAGTTTGTGAATGTGACTGAGGATGCTCGTATTGAGAAACTGATGAAGCGTCGTTATGCTGGTCTTGCCAAGACCTTCTATGGTGGGTATAAGGAACTGAGTGATGAGGACTTTTTTCAGTTAGGGGACGAAGATATTGATGAGATGAATCTTGCTGACCGTGCTAATCTTTACTTTAAGATTGGTAATTTTCTTCTTCTTAATTTTACGGTAGAAGAGCAGGAGATTGTTGACCAAATCGGTGCTGCTGAAACTTTTACCGAAGCACTGGATGCTGCAGAGGCACTCTATAAGTATTGTAAGCAAAAGCAACAGGAAGAAACTAAAATTCAGATTGATAATCTTGAGTCACAGGAGAGTGGTTCTAACCAATCTGCATCTGACTTTTCCGACCAACAAGAGGGTGAGAACGACCAACCTGAAACTGAAGGCGGTGATGGTTCAAGTTCTAATCAAGATGGAGAACAAAAATCTGAAGAACAGAAAGTTAAAAGTGATGAAGGTGGTGAAACTTTTGAACCAGAAGTCAAGACCGTTGACAATCTGGAAGAAGCACTCAAAGATCTTGTAAATCGAGATACTTATGAGAATGTTTATGTGGAGATTCCTAAAGTGAATTTAAAGCAAATTATTGTAAATAATGCTGAGGTTCATAATAAGTGTAAGGAATCTTGGAAATCTTATCTTGATAGGAATGAATATCAATCTGGAGAAATCTTTGGTGCAGTAGATAAAGAGTATCGTGAGTTCAAGCGTTCAGCACAGAAGGAAGTCAATTATCTTGTGAAAGAGTTTGAATGTCGTAAGGCAGCAGATAGTTATGCTCGTGCCACAACTGCTCGCACAGGTGTTCTGGATTGCACTAAACTCCATACTTACAAATATAATGAAGATCTGTTCCGTAAGATTACTACACTTGCAACTGGTAAGAATCATGGTCTAATATTCATTCTGGACTGGTCTGGTTCTATGAATGATGTAATGTTGGATACTGTGAAGCAACTATTTAATCTCGTCTGGTTCTGTAGGAAAGTATCAATTCCTTTTGAAGTTTATGCTTTTACAAGTGATTATCCAACCCTAAAATATGATGAAAATCATAAACCTATTATGCCCGAACCTTTATATCAAAAGAAATCTGGATTAATTCATATTCATGAAAATTTCTCTTTGATGAATATGCTTACTAGTAAGACAAATAGTAGTACTACGGAACAGCAAATGTTGAATATCTATCGAGTTGCCAACACTTTTAGTCATAGGGGGGATTATTATACTCCAGTTGGTTGGAGTCTTTCTGGCACTCCTCTAAATGAGAGTTTGGTCGCTCTTCACGAAATTCTTCCTACTTTCCAGAAAGAGAATAAACTACAGAAAGTTCAGTGTGTAGTTTTGACCGATGGGGAAGCGCATTCCCTGAAGTATCATGTGGAGTTTAATCGTTCTTATGAGAAGGAACCTTATCTTGGTTTGAATGCTCTTTCAAGTAATTCATTTTTGCGTGATCGTAAGACTGGGCATACTTATTCTTTAAAATCTGATCTTACCAAAGTTCTTCTTCACAATCTTCGTGATAAGTTTCCTTCCGTCAACTTTATTGGTATGAGGATTTTGCAATCTCGTGATGTTGGTTATTTCGTTCGTGGTTTCACTGGATGGGTTAGTTCGGATTATGACAAAATTATGAATAGTTGGAAGAAAGAAAAATCTTTCTCTATTAAGAACTCTGGGTATCATACTTATTTCGGACTTTCTTCTTCTGCTCTTTCAAATGATGCAGAGTTTGAGGTTGCCAATGATGCTACTAAGACTCAAATTAAATCTGCTTTTGTGAAAAGTTTGAAGACTAAGAAAATGAATAAGAAAGTTCTTGGTGAGTTTGTGGAACTGGTTGCATAATTTCCTAAATAAAACTAGGAAAAAATCTAAAAGAATATGAACTCCGAACAAATTAAAGACATGCATCTTCTTTATAACGCAGTTTATGATGAAGAACTAAGAGAGAAGTTTGAGGAATATAATAATGCCATCCATGATGAAGATATTGTAGAAGTTGCTACTGAGTACTTCTATTCATATGGACTCAATGAGGATGGCATTGATATTCTGATTGAAGAACTTGGTATCGGTGAGTTTGTCGAATTTGTTTATGATATTGTCGAAGATTATTATTTGACCGAAGCAAGATCAGGTGGCACAAAAATTGAACCTAAACTTGCTTCTGGAAAAGAAATCAAAGGAAAACCAAAAGCAGCATCATTAAAGAGACTTCGTGCTCAAAAAGCAGCAAGACAGGAAGCAGAAAATGAGGCATCAGAATCAAAACCATCTGGAATGACTGCTGCCCTTAGAAGTCAAGCAACAAAAGCAGCAGCAAAAAAACAACCAGAAAAAGAATCAACTCCTGCTAAAACCAAACAAGGTATTGGATCAAAAATTGGTAGTGCTCTAAAAAGAGCAGGAGAAGATATTGCTATTACTTATAAAGTTGCAAGAGAAGTTGGAAAAAGAGCAGAAAAATCTGCTCCAGTGAGAAAGTTCTGGGGATTTAAAGATAAAGAAGAAGTTAAAGAATGGGTAAATCAACTTGTAGAAGAAGGTTATGACCTGAGCGAATATACTTGGGATGAGATGGCAGAAATTTATGAAGATAAGTACAAACCAAAAACTAAGGCACAACTAAAGCGATACGTCTCTGCTCTTGGCAAACTACATAATATTGCTACTGGGAAACCAGAATCAAAAGAAGAACCAAAAGAAGAACCAAAAAGAAAAACTAGATCGATGAAGATTAGTGATGTTGATATTAGAGAAGATATTTACGATGTAATTCTTTCACACCTCATTGAAGAAGGTTATGCTGAGTCTGTGGAGCAGGCAGAAGTCATTATGGTGAATATGAGCGAAGATTGGAGAAATAGTATTTGCGAATCAGCAGTTCCTGGAAAACCGGCAGAGCGTCTGGGTGCAATAACTTCTATTCCTGAGGATGAACGCGAAGCAGCAAGACAAAGAACACTTGCAAAGGCAAAAGAAAAACGTGAAAAAATGGGAAAGGGAAAGGATAGAGGTTGAGACCACTTTCCAAACCGTCACAGGGGGCACTCACTGCCCCCTTTTTTGTGTGTATAATATGGGAGTTGAAATGAAACACGCCTAACTTAATCATGCCTCGTAAAATTTCTATGACTGACGATCAACTAATTTCCGAACTGCAATCCCTATTCGGTTCCGATCTATCTGCTGGTGACATTAGGGGGTATTGCGCTTCTCGTGATGTCAACTATCAAACCGTGACTCGTCGCCTAGAACCATTTAAGACTGATCGTGGTCGTTGGAATCTTGAAGTCACTCAAGAGAAAGTTGAACAAATCGAACGTACCTATCAAGCACCTGCTGCTCTTCCTGCTGTAGAACAAAATCTTATTCCCGATAAAGATGATACCTTCGTCAAGTTTGGTAATTTTAACGATATTAAAAAAATTATTGCTTCCAATCTCTTTTATCCAACGTTCATTACGGGTCTTTCGGGTAATGGTAAAACGTTCAGTGTTGAGCAAGTTTGTGCCCAACTCAAGCGTGAACTGATTCGTGTGAATATCACCATTGAGACTGATGAGGATGACCTGATTGGTGGTTTCCGTCTTGTGAATGGTGAAACTGCCTGGCACAATGGTCCCGTTGTAGAAGCACTGGAACGTGGTGCTGTTCTGCTTCTGGATGAGATTGACCTTGCTTCTAATAAAATCCTTTGCCTACAATCCATCCTAGAAGGTAAGGGTGTATTCCTGAAGAAGATTGGTAAGTTTGTGAAACCTACTGACGGATTCACCGTAGTTGCCACTGCAAACACCAAGGGTAAGGGTTCTGATGATGGTCGCTTTATCGGCACCAACGTGCTCAACGAAGCGTTCCTGGAGCGTTTCCCTGTAACCTTTGAGCAATCCTATCCTGCCCCTGCTACTGAGCAGAAGATTCTGGAAGGTGTTGGGGAAGATTTGCAACTTACAATGGATATGGATGATCGCAATTTCTGCAAGCGTCTTGTGGACTGGGCAGACATCATCCGTAAGACCTTCTATGATGGTGGCATTGAGGAAATCATCAGCACCCGTCGTCTGGTTCATATCATCCGTGCCTACAGTATCTTCAATGATAAGGCAAAGGCAATTCAGGTTTGCACCAATCGTTTTGACGATGAGACCAAGCAGTGCTTCCTGGAACTGTATGATAAAGTGGATGTGGATTTCAAGATGCCTACTGCGGTGTCAAATGAAGTTCTTACAGTTCTTGACGAACCCTCTCCTTTCTGATATAATTGGGGAAGGTAAAATCTGCCTTTCCCTTCTCAATGGAGATTTATAAAATGAAATGGAAATACAATGAGGAACAAATTCTCAAAGATATTGGTGAATATGTATTAAGTACATATGATAGTCACTATGTGGGTAGTGAAGAAGGATATGAAGATATTCAAACTATTGACTTAGCTGCATCTAAAGGACTTGCTCAAGATTTCTGTCAAGTGAATATTTTGAAGTATGGTTCTAGATATGGTCGGAAAGATGGGCGCAACAAGCGTGATTTGCTCAAGGTCATTCACTATGCTATGCTACTTCTTCACTTCGACAAGCATTATACTCGATCAAATAATGGTCTGTCCGAATTCAAATAAAATACAAAATGAAACTCTCTGACAACACACTTACAATTCTTAAGAACTTTGCTGGAATCAACAATTCCATTCTGGTAAAGCAAGGAACCCGTCTTCGTACCATTTCTGTGGCAAAGAATATTCTTGCTGAAGCAGATATTATCGAAGAGTTTCCCCGTAACTTTGCAGTTTATGACCTGAATCAGTTTCTGAATGGTCTTGGTCTTCATAAAGATCCTGAACTGGATTTTACTAATGATTCCCATATTGTGATTCGGGAAGGTAAGCGTAGGGTAAAGTATTTCTTTGCGGATCCAAATGTAATTATTTCTCCTCCCGAAAAGGAAATTCAACTTCCTTCACAAGATGTTTGTTTTCAGTTGGAAAGCGCCTCTCTAGAAAAACTAGTAAAGGCAGCGGCAGTTTATCAACTTCCAGATCTTTCTGCAGTTGGTGAAGCGGGTGTAATTCGTTTGGTTGTTCGTGATAAGAAAAACGATACCTCCAATGAATACTCAATTGTGGTTGGTGAGACTGATAAGAAGTTCACCTTTAACTTCAAGGTAGAGAATATTAAGATTATTCCTGGTGCATATGACGTGATTGTGTCAGAAAAATTACTGTCACAGTTCAGCAATACCAAGTACAATCTGAAGTATTATATTGCTCTAGAACCCGATTCAGATTTCTCTTGATGCTATTTCCTTATTATTTGACTCCTGAAGGCAAACAGATTGTAGAATTAGTTGCAAAGGCACATTTTCAAGTGAAGGAAAATATTTCCTGGTGTGCTGGAGACAATTATGCTGGTGCAGTCATACGGGAAAATAAAACTTTCTTTATCTGCACCAAAACTATTCTAAAAGGTTCAAACCCAAATCAGTACTTAAATGAAACTGTTTATCACGAAGCAGTTCATGTAGTTCAAGCATGTAGGGGTATGAATCCAATTGGAATTCCATTAAGTCAAATGCCATTGCCTCCAACAAAAATGGGAGACATTAATCGATCAATATCCCTAACCAAAAAAAAGTGGATGCGACAAATGGAACATGAAGCATTTTGGTTGGAGGATAAACCGAAAAAAGTCATTTATTATTTGAAAAAGTTCTGTTTTTAATTATGAACATCTTTGTGACTGACCAGTGCCCAGTTCTTTCTGCCGTGGCACTTCCTGATAAACACGTTGTCAAAATGCCTTTGGAGACCTGTCAAATGGTCTCCGTCATCTTCTCCAAGTGGTATTATGATTGGGGATACATTCCCAAAAAAGACGGTCTACCGTACAGTACAGAGAAGGGTGCCTTCCGTAATCATCCCTGTACTCAATGGGCAGCAAAATCCCATGAGAACCTTGCCTGGTTGATTCGGCACGGTTATGCCCTTTGTAATGAGTATCGGCATCGTTATGAAAAAGATCATGCTTGTATGAAAGGTCTTGAAGTTGCTGAGAATATCTTTGCTACTAAAAGTGGAAAAGAAATCTCTATCCATAAAAATGTGGTAGAATTCACAAGGGCAATGCCGGATGAGTTCAAGTGCGATACTTCAATTGATACATTTGAGGCATATAGAAGATATATTGCTTCCAAACCTTGGGTGAAGGATAATTACCTTCGCATCCCCGAAAGAAAACCTTACTGGATTTAATTATGACTACGATTAAAACTTATGCGATTGATGAACTAACCAGAATCGGAATGTATAATTCTGGGGAAGAAATGAATGATGAAATGTGTCAACATATTCTCAAAATAGTGGATGTATTTGACGAAGAGGGGCACTCTGGATTTTCGGCAGAATATGCGATTGGTATTCTTCAAAAACTTCTAAGACGGGAACCACTTTCGCCCTTGACTGGTGATGATGATGAGTGGAAGAATTTGGAGAATGAAGGATTTCAAGATAAAGGATTTCAAAATAAGAGATGCTCTCGTGTCTTCAAGGATGAAAAAGGTGGACAAGCATATGATATTCGTGGCAAAGTCTTCGTGAATCCTGATGGTGTTGCTTTTACTAGTCGTGGCAGTCGGGTGTATATTGACTTTCCGTATGTTCCCAAAACTGAATATGTAAATGTAGAACACGAAACTACTGAAGACTGACTATGACTTTTAAATTACCATAATAACACAAAACTACTGAAGACTTACTATGACTTTTAAATTAACACAAGAACAGACCGAAACTATTCAAGAAGTATTTGATAATCAACGACCTGGAAAGTATGACTATGATTGTTGGGAAGGAATAAACAAACAACTTCAAACACCAGACGAAAGTCGGATTAAAATAAACGAAGAAGGAAAAGAAGAACTTATTGTTTTTTATATGGAAAAACGTGGTGAAAGAACACCATTTTTCCTCTATCGTTATCCTCTCAGTAAAATCATGAACATCCTTAATAATTTTAAATTCATGAAAAAATATATGAAAGGATGCACTATTGAAAAAGTGAGAGCAACCAGAGATTGAGATTATATCCAAACTACACCAAATGTAGTTTGGATATAAATAACATTAGTTATAACTCTTCTAATGGAACTCGACGGAATTACTTATAAACAATCAAAAACTTATCCTGACATTTATGTTAGTGTTTGTGGTAAAATTCTAAATGTGAAACCTATTGGGAGAGTTGATAAACGAGATGGTTATGTTGTAGTTCGTGGAAAAAGACTACATCAACTTGTGGTAGAATGTTGGGGGGAACCAAGACCAAAAGGTAAAGATTGGTGTATAGACCATATTGATGAAAATAAAAAAAATAATAAAAATGAAAATCTTAGGTGGTTACCTCGTTCAGAAAACACAAGAAGGTCTCATTTGGGGAGACCAGAACCCAAAAAAGGAAGATTACAAATGGAGGATGGTGTAAAGCAAAAAATTAAAAATCTTTCAGAGCAAGGATTGTCTCAAAGAAAGATTGCTGATATTATGGGCAAACATCAACGAAGTATTTGGAATGTATTAAATGAGGTTTATTAATGAGTAAAGATTTTTTGTTTGTGGAAAAGTATCGTCCTCGTAAAATTGAGGATTGTATTCTTCCTGATGGTATCAAAAAAACATTTTTGGATTTTGTTAAGAAGGGGGAAATCCCAAATCTCCTTCTTGCTGGACCACCAGGAGTAGGTAAAACGACAGTAGCAAAAGCATTATGTGAAGAACTTGGAGTAGATTATTATGTCATTAACGGATCCGACGAAGGACGTTTCTTGGATACTGTACGGAACCAAGCAAAGAACTTTGCTTCGACCGTCTCACTTCAAGGAAATGACAAGCACAAAGTCATTATTGTGGATGAGAGTGATAACACGACCGCCGATGTTCAACTCTTATTGCGGGCAAATATTGAGACGTTTTATAACAACTGCCGATTCATCTTTACCTGCAACTACAAAAACAAAATCATTGAACCCCTCCACTCCCGATGTGCAGTTGTTGAGTTCTCAATCCAAGGCAAAGAAAAAGCGCAGTTGGCAGGATCCTTTTTCAAACGTCTCCAAAACATCTTGGATGAAGAGAGGATCCGATATGATCCGAAAGTTCTTGCCGAACTGATTAATAAGCACTTTCCCGATTGGAGGAGAGTCATCAACGAATGCCAAAGGTACTCTGTTGGTGGCGAAATTGATTCTGGTATTCTTGCATCTTTCTCTGACGTAAAAGTAAATGATCTCATTAAATGTCTCAAGGAAAAGAACTTTACGGAAGTTCGTAAATGGGTTGTATCCAATCTTGATAACGATTCTTCTGTTATTCTTCGTATGGTGTATGATGCACTTTATGAATCTTTGGTTCCTGCCAGTATTCCTGCTGCTGTTCTTACTATTGCAAAGTATCAATACCAAATTGCTTTCGTAGCAGATCAGGAGATTAATCTTCTTGCCTGTCTGATTGAAATTATGGTAGAGTGTGATTTCCTATGAGACCTGAAACAAGAGAAGCAATGGAAATGCTTTTCGCTGCCAAATGGAATCTTCCGAAGGCAGCAAAGCATTGTAATCTTACTCAAAAAGAATGTAAGATTGTGTTTAATGAATATTGTAATTTTCACCCCAAGACTTATAATGAAACGAATTGAAGTAATTACGACCGAATCCCGCCTAGAAGTTTATTGCTACAGAACTTTCCTAGATTTTGAAAATTTAAATGTTCTTGATTTATGGCAGAAAAATAGGAACAATACTGATGTAGTAAGATCTATTACTCGCCCATTTTATGATCTAGTACATTCTCTTTCAGTTCCTTCTGGATTTATTACTGAAAGGGCATTGGAAAAAAAGAGAACCGATCATGCCTGGGTACTGTGTAGAGATCATTGTTATTCTCCACAATTCATTTATCAAATGCTCATGGATAATCATGAACTTTATGTGAATGACTATGAGAAGTATTTTCAGATATTTAAAACTGCATGTACTACCATTGATATTTTATCTGAGCAAAATAGAAGTTTGTCATTTTTGACTTCAAATCGAGGTGGTAAATATAAAGTCTATGTTCCAACTGATAAAAAATATCAGTATTTGGATATTAAACTTGTCACACGAAATTATGGGCGACAATGGTATAATAAACCGGCAGATCCTGTTGATAATTACATTGTAACCCCACAGGAATTGTTAGACTACGAAAAAGAATTTTTGGCAAAATAATATGTTATCAATTGAAGATGCAATTTGGGCAGCAGATCAATTTATAGAGTATTACTCCAAGTTTAACCGTATCGATGATTATCTTCGATATGTAAAGCAGAGTAGGACACATAATGCTGCCGGAAAATTATTTGGACCAGAAGATGAAATTTTTTCAAATTTTGATCTTCACCCAAATGATATGTCATTTTCAATTCATGAGGTAGATACTAATCCAAAAACAACATCTAAGTACAATCAAGATCTTTATTCGGAAATCTTAATCGATACCGCTTCAAATCCTATCGAGGAAGCAATTCCTGGTAGAACTTTGAAGTGGATTGTTACTGAGAATACGACCAATAAAATAATTGGTGTAGTTAGATTTGGTTCTCCCACTATCAATTCAAAACCGAGGAATGATTATTTTGGTGAGGTTCTTTCCTTATCCAGAATTAATAATGAGTTTGTAATGGGATTTAATATTGTCCCAGTACAACCATTTGGTTATAATTATCTTGGTGGAAAACTTCTTGCCCTTTTAGCATCCTCTAATGAACTCAAACGACGATTTGATGGTAAGTATGGAATTAATATTCAATACTTTGAAACAACTTCATTATACGGTACAACAAAGGGCGTATCCATGTATGACGGCCTTAAACCTTATATTCGACACATAGGAGATACTGAAAGTAATTTTCTCCCCCTATTTCACGATGATTATTTTAAGAAAATGTTCTGGTGGTTTAATGATACTGCCAATGGAGGGGAGAGACTTATTTCCGCCGACAAGTCTTCAAAAAAATTGAAGATTCAAACTAAGATGATTTCTATCATTAGAAATTCTTTGAAGGGTCATTCTAAGTTGGATGAGTTTAATTCTTGTATTGAACATGCAAAAACTCTGACTGAAAAAAAGAGGTATTATCTTTCTAAGTTTGGATATGAACCGGAAGAAGTTATTGAGTGGTGGAAAAAGAAGGCATCTAAAAGATATGAAAAACTTAAATCTGAAGGTCGCCTGAGGAGAGAACTTGAATTGTGGAAACATGATAATGATTTGGAGATTATTCGATGACTTATGAATTGAAAGATTGGTTGAATTCTATCAATCAAACAAAGAAGAATATTATGGATGAAGATCCTTCTTCAGTGAAGGATTATGCACCTTATATCATCAATCGTTGCTTCTCTGGGCACATTGATTCTCTAATGTATGCGAATGAAATGAATAGATTTCATTTTCTTCCAAAAAAGATGCAGTATGACTTTTTTATAAATATTCTGAGGACTAAGAAGAGATTTTCTCCTTGGCTCCGTAAAGATACGATCAAAGATCTTGATTATGTGAAACGTTACTATGGTTATAGTAATGAGAAAGCAAAACAGGCTTTGAGGATTCTTACCAAAGAACAACTAACATTTATTAAATCGAAATTTGAAACTGGAGGAACAAAATGAGTGTCGTTCAAGAACCTGTTGTAAATTGGACACCTGACCAAATGGTTGAGGTAATCCTAAATGAACCTGATGACTTTTTAAAAGTTCGTGAGACTTTGACACGCATCGGAGTTGCTTCGCGCAAGGAAAAGAAAATCTATCAATCTTGCCATATTCTTCATAAGCAAGGTAGATATTATCTCGTGCATTTTAAAGAACTGTTTGCACTTGATGGTAAACACGCTAATCTTACGGTAAATGATGTCCAACGTCGTAATCGTATTGCCCAACTCATTGCAGATTGGGGTCTGGTAGAAATCGTCGATGTTTCTAAGATTTCTGATATTGCACCATTGAATCAAATCAAAGTCCTTGCATATAAGGACAAAGGAGATTGGATTTTGGAAACCAAGTATAATATTGGTGCCAAGAAGAAACGGGT
>Ga0209296_1000675_pt1 | contig 28942 bp, 42 predicted proteins | sample S_130206_EF_Meta_FD_187319 | JGI IMG/M metagenome (GOLD analysis project Ga0209296, IMG submission 187319) | Freshwater microbial communities from Lake Simoncouche, Canada to study carbon cycling - S_130206_EF_MetaG (SPAdes) (version 2) | ecosystem: Environmental > Aquatic > Freshwater > Lake ... | reverse complement strand
TGCCGCTAGTTCTTGCAGTTTCATTTTGGAATCCCCTAAGTTGTATATATTTAGCCGAATTTAAACATTTTTCAAGTTCCTGATCCACCAAGGCATGTTGTTGAACCTTGGGTTGTAACTTGGTCAACACCACTTCGCTAAATCCGTTGTCTCGGCTGCGATCAGCCATTTGTCGTCTACAGTATATGTCTGCTGACAGTGTTTGTTTTTTGGTGTCTAAAGTTTTGATGTTTTGTGCCAGACGCAGTTGATTGTGGTTGTCGGCCACACACCAACTGATTGCTGTGCGTTTGTTGCTGAAAGTGCCTGCCAAATCGTTACCTGGCGTGTATACTTCAAACGACTGATCTGCAGGACGCAAATGATACCTGCCAAATGCCACATAACCGCCCGAGTTATCATTTACGATCATGGTGTGTATATTGCGACGAACTTCACGCTCGGCCCAGTGTTCTAATTTTTGTTCTCTTGTCATAATTTGAGCAAATGCGCAGCCGACCATCCTAGGGCGCCTACAAGGGTAACAATTATACCCACACCCCAACTGATTATTCTATCGTTGTTCTTGGTAGCGTTAGCTTGCAACATGCCACGAAGTTCGGCTATTACATTGAAAAGAGTAGTGATCTTTTCGTCCATGCTTTCTAGCTTGGTTTCCAGCAGGCGATACCGCTCTGCGCACAATTCTACATGTGCTTCTAGACTTTTCTTTTCAATGTCAGTTGTATCAGCCATTATTGTTCCCGGTCATTTATTTATGGTTTCGAACCACAAGTTTTGATTGGGTCCGCTAATGTTTAAACTGGATTCAATTGCGCCAATTTCATCCAGTCCTACAACCATTGGTATTCCAGCACATTCATTCAATAAACTGTCAAGATTGTCCACATCATTGTTAGTAGAATACACACCAGGTGTTTCCACGCTGAATTCAAACTGCCAAACGCCGTCTGTGCATTTGGGTTCTTGTATGATAGTGGGTTGTGCTCGCAGGCTGATCATTTGCATGATAGTTTCCCAGTTGCGATGTTGATTTCTAGATCTATTCCAGTCATCAATAGTATTGATCAATTTACCTGTGCGATCAGCATAAGGCACCTGACTTGAGCGAAAGTGACCAGTGATGCCAGTGCATGTACAGTCAAAAAGAGTCCTGCATAATATATTCATTCTGCGGGTATTTAACGACAAAGAAAAACCCCGGAGTTTTTAGTTCCGGGGTCAAAAGTTTACACTTTACCTAATATTAGGAAGCAGCTAGTTTGAAGCCCAAACTTGCGCAACTATCCAATTGGATACCTGTGTAAGTGATGTTGGCAGCAGCCAAGAAGTTTGCTGTGCTGGTTGTGGTAGGTGGATTAGCGGTTGAGTCACCAAAAGCACCAGTTGGGTAGATAGCAAAGCTGATAACGCCAGCACCGCCCACTGTATCAACTTGATACATTGCAACAGTAGCAGTTCGTTGAACAGCTTGAATCACGTTAGCCACATACTCTTGCACGCCTTGTTCAGTAGCAATAGAAGCGTTGGCAAGAACGCGATAGAAGTCCAGTTTTGGACCTTGAGGTTGAACTGGTTGTCCAACAGTAGCAGAACTAGCAGCAACAGGACCATTGCGTGTGTCTAATGCGAATACTGGTTGTGCGTCACCATTTACGGGGGTATAATATGCCATGATAAATTTCCTTAAAGTTAGTGGTCTCAGTGGACCTGCTTTTATTTAGTCTTTTGGCAAAAATTACGCCTGTTGACGATTGTTTTGTGCGGCATTTCTAGCAGTGAAATCAAAGCGATTTACTGCTTTTCCGTAGCCTGCAGGCGTGGCCATCACCCATCCTTCATGCCCAGGATCTTTCAAATCCAGGTTACGTAGTATGTCCAGTTTTAAATCATGTAACAACAAAAATAAAGTAAATGCAGCAGCCAGTCCTTCTGTGTTTGATGCAGGACTTTTTAAATATTCTACAATGTTGTTGAACTTTTTAGAAGTTACTGCACTCTGTAGAAACTGGCCAAAATCACCTATCAAGTTAGAAAAGTCTCCAGTATACCCTGCATAGTCTGGATTGATACGTTTGTTGATGTAGTCCACACACAGTTTGGCCAAGTCGGTGATTTGCATGGCTCGCAGTTCTGCAGGATTAAACAAAGTATCAATGGCAGCACCTTTGCTGTTGCGTATTTGTTTGATTTGTTTGATCAATGCCGCTTGCCCTTTAGACTGTGCAGGATCTTGAGGTGTGATACCTTTGCCGTAAATGGGGTCAATCAGCAACAGTCCAGGTACTTCATTGAATGACACTCTGCTGAGTGGTTGCTTGGGCTCGCCTTGATCAGCATACATGGTGTGCATGGCAATGCCTGTGGTGCTGTTGCGAATTCGTTGGCCTAGTGCGCTCTTGGCAGGTATGCGATATTGCACTGTGTTGGGTTTGAACACAAGATTACCCGCTTGTTCTTCCCAGGGCTGTTGCGGGTAGTATAACAAATCGCCTTTAACATATCCACGGAAGTTTGTGGGAGTGGCAGCTTCCAGCTGTGGCCAAAGGTCAGCATATAATTGAACCAATTCACCACGTTCACCTTTTCGTGTGCTTTGTATTTGTGCCATCATTTGGGGCGAAGTAGCAAGTCCATCATATCCCTTGGCTTCAAACCCAGACCCGTCTGTCAGCACAAACTCTCCTGTGTCGGGCTTGCGGCCAAAGATTACAGCAGGTTTGCCGTCCCACTTCACACTAGTGGTCTTTTGTGGTGCTTCTGCGGCATGTTGGATAATGGCCAATGCTTCATCCACTCCACGAGAGCCTTTGCGGAACACAAGATCTTCTAGATGTTCAATGCCCTTGGCTCTTCCGCCTACATTGCCTTCGTCGGCTTCGTAGATTTGATATGGGTTAGTTTTTTCTGCCTTCAATTAGTGGTTGCATCCTTGATTTACAATTCTATCACGCAGTTTGGCCAGGAAATGTACATCACTATTTTCTTTTACTAGATCCGGTTCTTGCAGGCCTTCTTTGGCTAGATATTCACGGAAATCTTTGAGTTTGGCATCGCGATCTCGATCTCGTGCTAGAGCAGCATAAATGCTTTCTACGTTTTTGAGATTTTCTCTAGTGGCCTTTGGTCCCAACAGTGTTTTGGCCACATAGTCAGGATCCATACCGCCATCTACCAGTTGATTTGTGGTGCGGCTGAACATGCCATTGGCACCTACTTTGAGTCCCATTTGTTTGGCAATTGAGCTCATCAACACATTACGGTTCATGCCTTTGTAGACAGAATCCTCTGAACCACCGTAGTAGAATTGTCCCCAATCCAAGTTAGGGAAGAACATGAAGTCCGTTTGCACATATCCGTTTTGAGGATTGCCGTTGATGGGTGTGCGCAGGTGTACTTCTCCAGCTTTTTTTACCCAGGACTTGGGATCTTCACCATGGCTCACTGCCCATTGTGTGAGTTTTGCTGCCAGTTGTTCTTTGCTTATTTCACTGGCGTCAACTGCCATGTCCATGTCGCCTGATGTGGGTTTGCGGCCAGTTGAACCCAACCAACGTTCACGTGGGAATTCTAATCCTGTAAGTGTTTCCAGCCATTGCACTGTGGCTGGCACATCGCTTTGATTGATACGGCCAGTTAAAGGATTACCGTCAGCGTCTTTGAATACGTTACCACCTTCTAACAGTCTCATTGTGTTTGCCCTTGTTTCATGCGACGATATAATTGTTTACTAGGATCAAAGTTTTTGCTCCAAGTCAGAGACTCTGCCATAGCGGGTGTGGGTTTTTTAACAGGTGTATTCACACCGGGCATTTTCATCACATTGGCATAGTTAAATCCTGCAGGTGCCGTTGCTGGTGCCGTTGCTGGTGCCGTTGCTGGTGCCGTTGCTGGTGCCGTTGCTGGTGCCGTTGCTGGTGCCGTTGCTGGTGCCGTTGCTGGTGCCGTTGCCGTTGCTGGATTTTTTTTGTATAAATCCAAAAGACTTCGCTGTTCAGGCGCCATCTTTTGTACATTTGCAACTATGTTGTTTGTATTAAGTTGCAGTTTTCCTGTGTTGAGTTTACTAGCTGCTAGTGCAATTTGTTTTGGATCAAGAGGCAATTCAACTTTTTGACCATTCAAAGTTCCCAGTCGAGCCCACTCTTTGGCTATTTCAGTTGCAATTTCGTTTTCTGCTTTTGCTATACTAGCTGTGCCTTTGTTTTGTCCGGCAGCTATCTGGCCATACTTGCTGTATCGACCTTGCTGAGCAGCAGGAACACCAGCCGTATCTAATATTTTGTTGGCAAAATATTCTGCGGTATTAAGCGGCAACTTTGCCACTCCTTTGGCTTGATCAACTGCATAGTTTACCACTGGCTTGACTACGTTGTTTACTACTGGCTTGACCACATAGTTTTTTACTCCCTTGAGGATGCCTTCGTCTACAGGACGGCGTGCGATTTCATGTATCTGCATTTGTTCTTCTCACTGATCTAGCAAACTTGCCTGAGTCTCTGGTGCGGATAGCATTTAACAATTTGCGCTGTAGATTTTCAGCTTGGTCAGCTGGAAATTCTGTGTCAATTTGTTCTAGCAATCTAATAGCATTAGCAATAAGTGTGGCCGCACGGTTTTCGATCAACAGGCGGCGATCACGCTCGATGTACAAATCGTCTAATTCTTCTAATAAACTGCGGGTGCGTTTTTGCATCTACTCAAGGGCCTTTGGATTATTTAGCGGATTTTGAGCATTAGTTTGTTTTGATTTTACCCAATAATTGTTTGAGCTTGGCGCTTTGTACATCGGCTGTGACTTTGGGTGTTTCTAAATCAAACCCTTCTTTGGCTTGTGGTCGCTCCCAAGGTACAGACTTGGCGTCGTCTGAGACGGCAGCACTAACTTGGCTTTTTGCTTTGATACTATCCATGATACTTGTACTGGGCTTTTTGCTAAACCCGTTTTCGTTATCATCCCCGCCTTCGTCAGTAATACGCATGGTTTCAATGTTGTACTCCAAATCAATCTTTTGACCAACGCCGGTCGAGCTTCGACTCTTCATACACTGGATCTGATATTTGCCACGCTCTTTCATTGCACGACTTGTAAAGATACCAAACACGTTATCTGCTGTGTTAATCTTTGAAATACCGCCCGAAATGTGCGAGTGGTCAAATTCAATTTCTTCCACAGCGGATCTATTCAACTGACTTGCAGTTACCATCAAGATGCCCAGCTCTTTGGCCAAGTTACGCAGTTCTTCTGAAACATACTTGTCCTTCACAAACAAGTCGTTGGGACTAACTTTGGCGCTAACAGGCATTAGCAAATCCAAGTAATCAATCATCACAAAGTCTACCTTCTTACCAGTTTGAATTTGATACTCTTTCAAATAAGCACGATGTCGTTGATGTTTGATTGTGCCGGCAAGCCCTTGACCTGATAGTTGCCTGATTTTTTAGACACCAGCTTGACCTTGAGCTCTGTAGTGTCTATATCCTTGCGAATGTCCTTGGTGCTCATGTTGGTTAACATGGCATCAGTACGCAATGACGTAAGTTCTTCTGAAAGTTCTAGTGTGATATAAACTCCACTGAGTCCTTGCTGTAGCCAGTTTAGTGCAATGTTCATCATGACCAAGCTCTTGCCTGATCCAGATCCACCTGCAAAGATGTTTAGTTCACCACGACTGAATCCACCGTATAACAATCTGTCCAGTTGTGGCCAGCCGGTGCTTACTTGCCCACCTGAGTTGAAGTATTTCTCAATGCGAGCTTTAGGATCAGCAAAGTAGTCTGTGCCCATGTCTTTAGTGAGTGATATTTGTACTGCATCTTTAATCAGTTTTTCAACAGGATCATACTCGCCTTTTTCCAACAAGTCTGCGGCTTTTAAAATAGCTCGCTCCAGTTCCTGGCGGCGGGTAAATGCTTCAAACTCGCCCATGAACCAGTCAAAGTGTCCTTCATTCAAGTCTGGCACAGCCGCCAATTTAACGCCTGTGGTAGCTGAAATTTGCATGCGGTCTGGCAGGGTCTTGTGCTTTTCCGAATGTTCTTTGATAAACTCAGCCGCAGGTCTCAAACTCTTGTCAAAGTTTTGCGGGTTGTAGATGTTTTGAACACGTACATAGCTCTGTGCGTCTTCTAGCATCATTTCTAAAAATAGTTTTTGAACGTCAAGGGAATAGTCTTTTAGCATGAATAAAGTCCAAGTGCGATGTGAGTGGTTCTAATATTTAAGCAGGTGTGTTTGCTTGAGTTTGTGAGTAGCATTCTATTAGTTTTGGCAGCAACGAATGTCCAAAAAACTGCAAATTGCCTGATGGTCCATGGTGTCCTTCTGGTGCGTCAGAGTCTGCTGGTCGAACCACTCCAAGGTTTACGCCATAATATGTTTTGTCAAATAATATACACTTTTTGTGATTTTTGCAATACGGCAAGACAAAATTGCTCGGCCCCCAACAATTATTTTTATCTAGATCCTTGCTTAAATTAATAATCAAGTAGTTGGCATTGATGCTGTCTAGCCATTGAGTCAGTAAAAATATCTGTCGCAATACGTCTGTTTCAACCCAATTGCGATTGTTATGTACAATTAATTGACGATCAGATCCATAGTTATTTAGGCTGCCAAGTCCGCGATGGGCTTCAATATCAAATCGATCAATTTTCCAAGTATTGGTGTTAATGTTGTATCCAAGGTATTCTGCATTTATATAATTGTCAAAAATTGTAATACGCTCCAATGGTGGAATTCCCACAAATATCATATCACGATCCCACTCAATCTTTTGAGACATTCCCACTAACAACTGCTGAACTGTTGTAAAACTATTTCCTGGACCTGAGCAATTCATAATAGAGTTCACATTTAGTACGTTTGCAGCCAATCCCCAAAAACTGTCAACAGGATCTACACAAACATATGGTGTTGTATAACTGTCACCAAATACCCATAGTTTATTGTATTCTTTTAACAAAGTCGATCCTTTATGCTAATTTCAAAAAAATATTGATTACCTGCTAGGCCATGATGTCCCATCCATCCATGTTGTTTAAAATCTGTTGGCTCGTGTTTGTCTAAATTTACACTGTAGTATGTGTTGTCAAACAATATACATTTATCATGAGATTGGCAATATGGCAGCACAAATTCACTAGGCCCCCATACGTTATTAGGATCAAATGGTTTGCTCAAATTAACTATCAAATAGTTAGCTCCTATTGAGTCTAACCACGCGGTTAACAAAAAAATTGCCGACAATTCTTGCGTTTCCGTCCATGATCTATCTTCATACACTACCATGCGTTGAGCTTGATCACCTCTTATAATTTGCAATCCATTGTGACAATTTATTTGTTTATTGTAACTTTTCCATGTCTCAACATCAATACAACTGGCAGAATATTTTGTATCTTTGAAATTATCAAAAACAGTCAAGCGTTCTAATGGCGGAATTCCAATGATAAAAAAATCAGTGGCAAAATCAAATTGTGATTGCATACCAATTAACATGTGCTTGACACTGCTAAAACTATTTCCCAGCCAAGAACAGTTTACAATTTCTGTTGCACCAATGTGTGTAGCAGTTAATCCCCAGAATGAATTTTTTGCCTCAACACAATAATCTGTGGTGGTATAACTATCACCAAATACCCAAAGTTTGTTGTATTTTTTTGACAAGTTGTTTTTTCCTTAGCTCTATTTTGATCTTACTGGTTTCTCTGGCTGCCATTATAGTTAGCAAGGTGCCAACACGCCCTAATGCAATTACAGCATCATTGACATCTTTACAGCCTTCTGGCCATTCTGGTATACTTACCGCCCATCCCAATTCTACGGCACGTTCCATCAGTTCCAAGCCTGCTGTGTCCTGGTCGGGCACAACAGTTATCTCTCTACCCAAGTTGCGTATCAGTCGGGCCTGTGCATCACTCACTGTGTTGTGCATCACAGCCACACCACCAATACTCAATGCATCAAATATGCCTTCTGTCACTATCACATTGGTCCAGTCTTTGTGTTGTAAATCTGTTCCAAACACATAACCTGGTTGGCTGTCTGAAATAAACTTGGGTCGACGGTTGTCTAAAAATCTACAAGTATATCCTACAATTTTATTTTCGTATGTGAACGGAATAACCACATGTGGGCGTGTCCAGTGAATGCCATCATTTTGCGTCTGCACCATCATAGGAAAGTTTTCGGGTACATGTCTGCCGCGCACATAGTCCCAATGCATCTGGTGATCGGCAGTTAACAATTCAGCAAAGGGTGGCAAGTCTCGTTCTTCAAACACAATGCCGCCCAATTGATTCCACACCTGTTGCCGATCTTCCAGTATACCATGTATGCTACGATGACGCAGACTTTCAAGATTGAGCATTTCAATTTCGTTGTCTGGCACACCCATCCAACCCAGCAGTCTGCGAGCTTTGACACTCAGAGTTCTGCCCATGATAAAACTGGCTGTGTAGGCACAATTGAAACAGTGATAACTCCATCCTGCCTCTGTGGCTTTGAGGCCGCCACGCCCTCTTGTGTCCCGTGTGCTGCCATTGTGCTGACAGCACACCGCATTGAAGCTCAACCAACCTGATGGTGTGGGTTTTCTTTTTGCAGGTAGGTAAGCTAGGATGTCGAGCATCTGTATAGTATAGCAGATCAGCCGGACTAAATCAACGATATTGGAGATTAGTAATATAACCAGTTGTGATCAACACTGTGGCTGCTATGGTGCCTTGGTATTGTATTGGTAGATATCCTGATCCACCATTAGTGACAGTGATTCCACCAATCTGTCCATTGCCTACTGAAGTCACAATGGCTTCTGCACCTGCCCCATTTCCTAAAATTTGAACCTTAGGCGGTGCTACATAGCCCTGTCCCTTGTTGTTAACTGTGATTCCAGTAACAACTCCGTCAGTTACTTCAGCTGTGGCTGATGCGCCAAATCCCAGGCTGTTGTTAAACCCAGCTCGTATCAAATTGTAAAAGCCCACAATGTTAAAATATTGGGTGGATGTTTCGTCAAAGAATTCAAAACTTGCAGTAACATCATACCAAACTGATTCGTAAGTGTCTGCTGCTTGAAACTTAACAGTTCCGGTATAGTGATCCATGTCCATTTTCACAGTGGTTAGACTTTGCCCGCTGGTGGGGATATGACTAGAATAAAATTCCGTAAGTTGTGTGGTATTCACTGGTTGTGGAGTTAGCGCCCAATCAGGCCAGTTTGTGGGTCCTGGTTGCAGTTGTTGTGCTTTGCCATAAATTGTGGGAATGGTCAACATTGGACTGGGCACAAACGCAGGCAACACACTATTCACAATATTGCAGTCTGCTCTAGCACCTGAATTAGCGTCTACATAGGCCGCTTGCACGTAGTCTCCTGCTGTGCGTTGTATGCTGTAGCTGCCAGGCTGTGCTGTAATGTTGATGGTATCCGCATTGTCCAGCACCACTTTTACTCTGCCCAGTGTGGCGCTGAGTGTGACCATAGGCTTTTCAACCAGCAATTGATCACCAGCTTGATTCATCAATCTAAACACAAAACTGCTGCCTGTGATGTTTACAGGCTTTTCCTCTTGATTGATAAATTCAAACAGTAGAACGTTGTCTACACCTTTGTTTACGGTTAATTGTTTTGCATACACTGGGTCATACCTCGCTGTGAAATATCCACCACTGGTGTCAACTAACAAGACTTTGGTAATTTGCTGGTATAAGTAAACGGTGGTTGAATACATAGGATCCTCGAACAATATTTATGGGTAATGATATCTTTCAAAAATTGGCGGTGAAATATCCGTTTATAACGCTGTGCGTTTACGCCAATGAAGAGTATGTAGGTGTGGTGCAAAATAAAGATGATGCTGTCACAACTATCTACGATTTTGGTGCTATACTAAATCAAGATGACAAGCTAGAATACTTGGAATTAGCAGCCACCTGGTGGTGGGAAAGCAATCACAGCATACCTATAAACATATTTTTACGCGGCGAATGGGACAAATTTCGACCCTGTTTACGCACATTTTCCAACAAAGATTTAGAAATCCTACACGGTCCAGCATGCAGTTTAATGGACATTGCTCGCAAGAAAACCAAGCGAAAATCAATCACACTTGTGCGACGTCTTGATTGAGTAGATTCATGTGCAAAGATACCAAAGCTGCGTAGGAGACCGAGTGGCTTTTCTTGAATGTGTATCCACGTGAGTCATCTCCGTTCCATACTTCTGCAAATACTTCTGTCCATGGGCGATTCTGTAAGTGTGCTTTGCCCGGGCGAATTACAGAAATAAATGCCGCCATTCTAGGTATACTATCTGGTTTCATTGACGCCATCAAGTCTGCATAATTGCCCACATGCACCAGTTGACTGGCCCATGCAGTATCAGTCCACAGTCGTTGCCAAGGAGGTGCGGCAGCCAGCATTTGGGCATAGTGCGCAGGATCGCGGATCAACTGATACACACTCATGTTCAGCAAGTCTATCTTGAAGTATCCACGCTGTTCTGCTGATTCATAGTCTATGGCTGCACAGCCGTTAGGTATGTCTCTAGGAATGTCTGTGACATAGATACCCGAGTTGTGTCTGCGCACCTGACCTTGATGCAATTGCCGTGCGGCAGTGTGCTGAATCAGTTTCAGCACAGCCGTTCTGTCCGGCACATCAATGTCAATGTCTGCGCTCATTTAGTATCAGTATCACATAATAGCGAAACCACTTGCAGTTGTTCCTGCGCTTTTTTTACTGCTTCTAAGGCATCTGCCACTGTGGGGTGTTGTGCAGCCAAGGCAGCAATACGATATTCTTCATTACGCCTGGTTCGTGCCCAGTCCAACAATGATTCAGCTTCTAATGTAAGACCAATACTGGGAATGGTAGTCGATAATGACTGCCATGAGTTGCCATCATTAACTTCTATGGTGTTCAAGTTTGGATTCCATCTCATCATACCTGCGCCCGAGGCGCCTGGGCTGATGTATGGATTGGTGTGCATGCCACCTGACACTTGAACATATTTGCCGCTGGGAGTAATACTTCTAATCATAATACTATTATAGCCACAAGGCCGATGTAAGTCAACTGATGTGCCATCTGATCTAGACCCAAGTGTGCCCAGAAACTCGGATTCTGAAGGTCTCTATTGCCCCAATTCATTTTGGCCCAATCAATGTGATAGTGAGCCACAGCATCTATCACGCCCATCATTATGCTGGCCGGCCAATAGGCAGGGCCTACTACCAAGCCCACACAGGCTGCGGTACCAATACCTTGCTTGAGGCTGTGGCGTATGCCTAACCAATGTCCGTAGGTGCCTTTGTGTTTGACTTCCACCATGCTTTGATCCACAAAGTCAATATACCAATGTTTGATCTGCAAAAGTACTAGTGTTAAAAATATTACTGACGCCATGTTACCATCCTGCCTTGCTCAATATATCTTTTGCGTATTCTTGATCGGCTGGATAGTTGTGAAACTTTTTCTGCCATATATCTGAGTCAATATAAGGCCATACCATGCTGATCTGATCAGGTGTGAGTTCGCCTAAGAACCGTTGCCCTGACTCTGAATTATAAATCACCCAAGGTGATATTCTGCCTGTTGTGACTGCATAGCACATGGCCGGAGTGCTGCCATATCGCAAACAGTCTTGCGGCTGTGCTGAATTCTTTTCAGCCCAATCCATGCCAAACTCCACAGCTCGTGCTAGAGCATCCGCCACATTTTCTAAAGGCAAATACTGTATGAGATACTCTGTATACAGTTGATCACTTGCCCAACGATCAATCTTTTTGTTGTTCTTCAACAGCCATTCAAGAAACTGTTTGGGGTTAATTGTTCTTGTGCTCACACAATAGCGTCCAAACTTCACAAACGCACGATAGTAAGGTGAGTCTGCAAAATCATCAAAGGTCTTGAGCTTGGCGCTACCTTGACTCATCTCATAAAAGCGTATGTAGGCTTGAAAGCCCAGTTCCACACCACGTTCTGCTCGTTCCTGTCTGCGCCGTTTTGGCTCGCACACATGCACCGCCAAAGAAGTTTCTTTGATAAAGTCTTTTTTGCAGTACTGGCATTGGGTCATTATAGTATTTTATGCTCTTGTATGTAATTTGTCAAGTACTCATTGAGTTTGTTATGGTGGCCCACAGCCGGATGTGTCATGTCCGGAGGAATGTAAGGAGAACCTGGTGGATACTTTTTAGGTTCCACACCCTGGGCAGCTTGCCATTCAGTTGCTCGCCATCTATAACCATCAACAATTTCTAAACAATGTAACAGATTCAATCTTGGATTATCAAGATACTCATGGTATAGATTATCAGCTTGTTGGAACATTAATACTCGATGTCCTCTAGATTTCAAACTATCAATTGTGCTGAGCATGCGATACATGAGATCTTCGGTCCGATCCAAAATGCTGTATACTTCAGTCTTAAGTTTGGTATCCACAAACTGCTCAGACTCTTTTTTGTTCCATCCTGTTTGCCATCTGTAAGCAAACTCTTGATTTTGTGGATTTACCCATCGTCCTTCAAAGTCATTTTCGGGTTCACAAATAGGTATTTCTAATCTGCTAAGAAATGTCATGCCCACCACATACAAAGTTGACGGTGCTGTATAACTGTGCTTGAGAGTAGTGCGTAATATTCTACTATTGGCACTGCCGCTAACGGCGATGCTGTCAGCGTGTGCTATGCCCAGTCTCTGTGCTAGGTCTTGATGACCGTTGCCTAATGCATAGGAATGTGTATAACTGCATCCGTTTACAACCAACTGCTGTATCATTTTTTCTTGTCTTGGCCAGAGTCTTTGAAGTAAGCATCAATTTCTTTTTGTGTTGTTATTTGCATCATTACATCTATCTCATCATCTTTGTATTGTGGATAAATTTCTTGCAACTGTTTGCGTTTGGCACTGGCGCCTGCTTGTTTTTTCTTAGGAGCAATCCACGGATGGCGTTGCGATCCTAAGTCCGGACTCACACTGGTAGCCATGAGCCATTGCAATTTTGGATGTTTACTTACGCTAAAAAAGTGTTTGTTCAGTCGTTCGTTGGTGGCAATCACATAAAACTCTTGCAGTTCTCTTGAACCTTCTACCGCCGAGCCCCAACGTATCATAAGATAATTAGAAAACTTTTTCCGCTCTTCTGGAGTGAGATCGTCGTAGAATAATCTGACCTTACGGTCAAACATCTTCATTTCATTAGCAATGGTTAGTTTATCCAATTTGCAGTGTCTCTTTGTATACATCATGTTTGATAGGTAAATTCTCAAACCATGTTTCATTTCGGTAATTGTCTTGTATCATTTGTTGAGCTAAGAAGCGATACCAGTTGGTTGCATTATAACGCTGATTGTGTAAAGCGTCAACTGCTCCTTGCATGTTTATATGTTCAGCAAATTTGGAATTCTCTAACATATTAATCAACGAAGGACGATATTGATCTGGGATACTTCCTAACCCGATAACAGAGTCTACATTGGCCAGCACTGGTTCAAATTGATTTGGAGTCAGCCATTCAAAGTATTCCAGTAGTTCGGGCAACCACCAGATATTAATGGCGCTAATCACTGTGGCAATTCTAATATTACAGTTTGATTGTGTGAGCACCCATTGCAAATTAGACTCTACTGTGTGCCAGTCACTGCCACTGCGCACTATGCCAGCATACTTGCCCACAGCGTCTATGCTTGCATGAACATTAATAAGACTAAATGATGGCCATAGATCTTTCACATGGTTTGATTTGGCTCCTAACACAGTCATGTTGGTGCTGTACATTAGCGCAGGGTTGGCACCTTGCGCAATTAGTTTCTCAAGCACTTGGTAATGTTGTGGGTTCAGCAGTGGCTCGCCGCCAGCAAAATAAATTTGTTTGCACTCACTTAAATCCATGTCTGCAATATCAATTGGATTGTACAAACTTATATCTTCCACACCGGCTTCGCTCGACCAACTGGTACTGAATCTTGGACCACAACTACGGCATTTTAAATTGCAAAGATTGTTGTTGCGAAAATCTAAAAAATTTATCTTGTGTGTTTTGTAGTCTGTTTCATACTTGCTGTATATTTCGCGCCAGCCTAACTCGGTTGGAGGGCAAGGATTAGCACACTCTTTTGGAACTTCACCACGCAAAAATGCCCCACCAACTGTCTCAGTCATTTCTTCGCGACTGTTAAATGTGGGGCCACCCCATGCACAGCAGGGAGAATATTTACCGCCAGGCATGTAACTTACGCTGGTCCAGGGTGCTTTGCAATATACTTTAGTCATTCAGTTTTGGTCAGTTTATAGATCATTATAACACGATCTATAGCATCTTGTAAAGTAGGATTGGTTCGAGCAGCTCGCCTAATTTCTCCCCACATCTTATCTTCCATTAAGTGATCGTGTAAGGGTCTACCATCTGCGGTTCTTGAATCGTAATCTATTTTGTGTCCAGTTATAGGATCATAATAGTACCCCACGAGCTTGCGATCAGCAGGATTGGCACCCGACTCACGAGCATACACTTCATTACCGTTGCGTTCGTAGATGTATGTGGCGCCTGGTTTAAGGGTTCCCATATTGGTAGCCGTATTGCAAATGCGCCCAACGCAGGAAACGCTCTAGTCCTTCACGGTCGTTGGGATAACTTTCCAGATACACTCTGGCCAGTCTATTGATAATTTCAAATATTTCAGGTTCAGTATAGGGCATACTACCACGCTTTATTGTAGTCCACAATCTCGCAGTTGCGGCTGACGTCTTTGACAAAATAAACACAGTCAGGATCTGCACCATCGCTTATGGGCACGGCCAGTAACTGCCCGTTCTTGAGTTTGGGTGCATACCACGACACTTCGTGATAGACATCTAGGATTTCAATGTCTGGAAAGCTAGGGCGGAAGCTGGTCAGTGGATTGAACTGGAATACCTTGAACCCACGATCATTGATTGATGTTAGTGGCAGCACTTCTAGATCACCAACGTCAGGTTCTCCAATCAAGATCTGCCAATCCATGGGCATTTTGATAGTGTGTTCTCCGATGCGTAGCACAAGAGCAGGAGCATTAAAACCTTCTAAAAAGATCAAGGGTATAAAATGATAGTCGGGTTCTGCAGGATTTGAGTTGTCTAATATAGCAAAACGCATGTCATCTACTTCTTCGGGCAGGTGATCTAAATCGTAGGTGGCATTGTCTAGGGTAAGTATTCGCATGTTTGTAGTATATAGAGATCTAACAGAAAAGTCAACTATTTTATCTTCATCCACTCAAGTTTTTCTTGGGTAAATGGATAGTTGGCTTCTTTGTAGAATTGTTTACGCTTGGTCAAATGGCGCTTGGCAAATTTACACGTTGAGGTTATGTCCCAAATTTGCACATGGTCTTTGTCTTCGGCTTTGCGGATACCACGTCCGATTGATTGGATAACTCGCACAAAACTTTTGCCAGGCTCAACGAGGACCAGGTTAAAAATGCGGGGAATGTTAATGCCAACTGCGGCAACACCGTATGTAGCGACAATGATTTTGTCTGTTGCCTCTGCCACTTCGTCATATTCATCCTGCCTATCTTTTGCTTTGGTTGCGCCTGACACAAACACAGCACGTTCGCCCAATCGCTCTACCAATTGTCGACCACACTCAGTTCTGTCTACTAATACCAGTGTGTTGCCTGTTTCATTCACATGGCGTATGAGTTCACTCATAGCATCTAGCCTGCCCGACTCTTCCAACAAGTATTTAAGCTCGCTTTGATAGTTTGAATACTCCACGTGATCCTGCAACTGCACAATGTTCACATGGCACTGCGCCAGCACCCCTTGTTGTTGTAGTTCATTGGCACTGAGCTTGCTGATTACAGGGCCCAAGCTGACCAACAGAGCCTGGCTTTCAAACTTTTCTTTGGGCACGGTGCCGGTCAGTCCCCAGCGAATTGGCACTCTAGCCATCACGCTTGTGAGCAAGGTTTTGAGTGCATCTGCTTTGGCCATATGCACTTCGTCCACCATCACACATACCACATCTTCAATAAAGTCCTGTATGGTAGCGTCGCCCACACCTGCCTTGGTATTCTTCAGCAGTATATTTAGACTCTGCCAAGTGCAGATGGTATGTGTGCGTCCGTGTTCTTTTCTGTCGCCAAAGTAAACACCCACATCCAAGCCAAGATTAACATAGTCCTTTTCAGTTTGTGTCACAAGACTTTTGTTGGGCACAATCACAATTGACCTGCCATATGGCTCTATGCTGGCACTCAAGGCAGCTGTCATGATTGTCTTACCCGCGCCAGTAGCCACTTCTTGTATGCATTGTGGGTTGGTCAAGAAGTTGTTTACGATCTCAACCTGATAGTCACGCAATAGGATAGGCTCACCTTCTGCAGGATGTCCTTTGGGCCAAGTCTTGTGTGCAAATGTTTGTTCTGTAACTTGCGCAAACTCAAATGTAGTGGAGTAATCTCTTTGATCATCCAGCTCAATGTCGTAGTTGTAGCGTTCCAGGATGGGCATGATCTCTGGCAATAGATTGGTGTATGTGCTACCGCCCAATTGGAAATAACTGACCTTGCCGTCCCACCGCCCTAGTCTCACTGCTGGCAAGTACCTAGCATAAGGAACATCATACTTGAATGCATTGACCAAGGCCTTGCGCACATCCAAGTCTATGCCTTCTAGTTTGATGTTTACTTCATCTCGAATTTGTATGGTGCATCGTTTCATATATATGGGGCTAATTCTGGAAAAGTGGTAGCAAAGTTTGTATTTCTATATTGATCATGTTGTTGTAGTCGTTGTTTAAATTCAACAAACAAGTTAGAGTCGTCTGTTTGTTCTATCAATTTGGCCCAATTTTGCACATCCTGGTTTGCACTTTGATTCAAGCAATCTATAATTTTTTGTTTGGCGTCACCTGTCCACACTGTGGGTCTCATGTGTGCAGGATTGTGTACTCGCCCTAACCACGGTCTTGGCAAGCCTTGATTATAACACCAAGAAAAGAACTCGTCAAGATAATAGATGTTATAGGCGCTGACAGTATGGCTCACACTCAATCTAAAATTGTTTGACTGCTTGGTCAAATACTGTTTTGCATTCAAAACCAATATGTCCCAATTGCCAGGAAATCTAATGTATTCATATCTAGCGCCTACGCCGTCTATACTCATTTGTAAATCAATCTCTTTAAAATGTTGCCACAGGTCCCACCAAGTTTGCTCTGGAAATATTGTTGCATTGGTAGTATAGTGCAATGTGATATTTTTTGCTTGCCCAGAATCCACGTAATATTTTAGTAATTCTTGTTGCTCTAGAACTCCACTCAAAAAGGGCTCACCCCCTGGAATATCTAAATGCACAATATTTGGGGCCTGCTCTATAAATTTTTTTACAAAATCATTACGATAGAACCGCACATTGTCAATGTCAATGTCATATATCTCTCTGTATTCTTGTTGCCACCGACTGCTACTATAAGGACCGCAGGTGATGCACTTGAGATTGCATGTGTTTCCAAACGCGATGCTTGCTGTTATGAATTGATTGCTATCTAATTGGTATTGAGCATATTGGTCCTGCCAACGTTGAAAATCCAATTGTCGTTTGCTTTGGATATTGTTTTGTTCTTCAATTTGACAACGAACACAACCTTGTGGCCAGTTTCCTTGTGTAAAATCTTGTTTTATTTCAGTCAAAAAGACACTGTTGGAATACTCATCCAAAGTGTGTTTTTGAATATTAAATTTTTGACCGTATCTAGTCGTTTGAAATTTACAGCAAGGCATAATGTTACCTTGCGGATCGATATCAATATTGGTCCAGGGAGAATAGCAAAAGGTCATTGTAGCAGTATATACTTATCACAACAAAAAGTCAAAAAGACAGGTACCGTTTTACGGGTACCTGCCACAAAGCCCGGGCCGGAGCCAACCAATGCCCGGGATAACCTTGGAGGGTTAATCTTTTGAATTGACTGATGTCTTAAACAAGAAGCCACACAGGATGGTGATACCCCAAGCCTGCAACCACGTGACTTCCTTAACAGAAGGCACTGCATCAACCAAACAACCATTCCACAGCATGTATACTGGCCAACTCAGTAAGAAACTCAGTAAGAGAACTCCCACAATAGCAAGCACAACTGTACCGACAAAAACTGCAAATTTTTCCATGTCACGCTCCGTAGTATTCTAGGCACTTCACAATAAAACCTGCTTCGCGCTGTTCATCTGCTTCGTATTCGGTATCCACCGAGTACAAATACAAGTCGCCTTCCCAAATTTCATACATGTTAGGCTCCTGCAGGTTTCATAACAGTGGTCTCTGCCAGGCGCTTCCAATTCAACACTGACATCTTGCGCAAGTCTGCAATCTTGAGAGCCATACGCAGACTCATCTCACGCAGACGATTTTTATTCTCGTCCATGAAGTCGATGATCTCGTCTTGCACACACTCATCAAAGTCGTAGTCTGCAAACAACACACCGTCCTTGGCAATCTGCTTGATACGCAGGACCTTATCACGCATGGTGTCAAGTGTCAAGTCTAAATAGTGGCAGCGGCTTTGCAATGCATCCAAGTGGTCCCGCAACTTTTGCGAGCGCATGGTATCAAACTTCAAGTTGGTAATAAAAATTACCGAACCCTTGAACTCAAAACTGTCTGGGATGCCTTCGCTTCGCAGAATGCGACTGTCTGACAACCAGGAAATCTTACGCTTCTTACCAGAGTCCAGGGCACCCTTCAACAAGTTCAGTGCAACGTCATCCAACAGGATAGAGTCACAGTCATCAAACACCAACACACAGTTGGGGTCTGAATACTTGTACAGGGTTTGATACAGGCCAATGGGACTGGCTGAGCCTTTGACAACCTCTGCCTTAAGGCGTTTGCTGGCCAGTTTGTCAAACAAACAGGCCTTGTCAATCTCTTGCTCTACACCATAGCTCTTACCAACACCAGGAGGGCCACTCACAATCATAGCACGGATGTCGCCGCTCACACAGGCCTTGGTCATCTCATGCAAGATGTCAAAGCGCTCACGGATACGGTCCATGGCTTGTTCATCAGTCTCTGCCACCACAGTGGGCTTGAATTTTACAGTGTTTTCTTGCACATGCTCTCCTGAAGTATACTCAATGTCTGAAATGTTTTTTACCTTGATGCGGATGGCAGCAGGGCAGTTGGGAAAGGTGCCGTCATTTTCTACGGTGACATAGCCACCTTTGGCACCAGTTTGGAATCCACTCACAAGAGTGAACACTTGGTTTTGAATGGCTTTGTTGCGGTAAACGCCGCGAACAATACGAATTGCACTCATGGTTGGCTCCTTGGTGTGCTGTTGAACTTTGCTGTCTATGTGTGTATTATAGCAAATTGACATTTATTCGTCAACCTTATTGTTCCATTGGATCACCAAGTGTATAACTGGTAATGTATTCTATTGCAAAAGTTTTACCTTGATTTGCTTGCAGGTATTTGTCAAGTGCTTGGATGTTGCGAAAAAGCAATGAATTATCTACTCTATACATGTTTAACTCCTTATGCCACTATTGTAGCAGATCACCAATTATTGGTCAAGTCCCGCCAGACTGGCGGGTGATGTAATACTATCGTATACACTATTAAACACCTGCTCTGTGGGCACGCCATGTTGCTCATAACCCTGCACCACCATGTCAAAATAGCTCTGGTTGGGCAGGCTGGGCTCGTTGCCCGGTTGCATAAAGTAACACTCTGCAACAACCACTCCACCGCGATGATCCACTGCAAATTGTCCGCGGTTGTAATACCACGGAAAGCCTTCTAGATTGTCCAGGCTGTTCAAATGAAACTGATCAATGCGCCACAGCACACCATCCACGTAGGAACCCAGGCAAGGCACTACATCAGCGTGAATGGCAAAGCGGAAGGCATGATCAATCAGGCGTGCGTGGCCTAAACTCAGGGCGCCTGGACAGCGTTGAGCCATGCCCTCACGATTGGTATTCATTCCATAAGCAAAGTATAACAAAAGTATTACCTTTTTAAGATTTCGTAAAATTGTTGGTTGAGCGCATCCATTTCCTCCTGGCTCACATAGAAGTCGCTCGATGGGCAGTAATACTTGCCCTCTTTGGGGTCATAATACAACACTCTGCCGGAGAAGTTGAATGGACCTTCCAATCCTGCACGGGCACCGTATTTGTCACGCATAAAATCAACTTCAATAACCTTGTAACCCATGGAGGCTCCTTGTTGCTAAGTCCTTATTGTAGCAAAATGGGAATTATTGGTCAACCAATCAAAACTAAACCCAAAGTTGTACAATTTTAGGGTCGCGCACTTCGTGTGGTTTGGGATGGCCGTGGAACACCATCACACAGGTGTCTGAATCAATTACTGCACCTGCTCCTGGTGAGCGTGGCACCCGCATGGGAAAGTCTAGACCGCCGTCGGCAATTTGCCAGCGATAACTTTTGATTCGATTTACGTCAAGGTATCTGCGATTGTTGTAATCAATGACAGCGTTAAGGTAGTCCTGGTCGCCATGATACTGGCGCACAACTTTGGTTACATCCTCAGATTTGAATTTTTCCCATACATATTGATAGCGGGTCACATTCCACCACATGATACTGCTGTTGATGCCCGACAATGTGGGGTGTTGCAAATACCTAAAATCTTTTATGGTCCAAAACTTTTCTGTGTCATGATGAGTGATCCATGTTATGTCTCCGTTGATCACAACATCCAAATCAAAATACAACAAGTTGCCTTGATAATGTTCAGGATTAAACAACTGCATTTTATACCACCAGGATTTTTTGGGCCCGTTAATGCCTTTCCAATCTTCCAAACAGTGTTTGATCATGTGTGGTGGTACTGATCGATCATGTTCGGTGTACACATGCATTCTGCAACCACCACTCAGTCGTTGATTCAACATGTTGTATAGTCTTTCGACGTATATCCAGTCGTAACCTTTTCCATGAATAACGCAGGCGCAGTCGGTCATTTGGTCAGTGCGGGTTCTATTCTTTTTAGCCATGTTCCTGTGCGCAATTCATCTAGTGTGTATTCAGTGTGGCATATTTGTGTGAGCCACAATTGTCGGTCTTTTTCATAAGGTTGTTCAATGTCAGCAAAGCCTATGCCAACTGGATATGCCAGACTGGTCAAGTCTACAACAGGTCTTACTCCTGCTATGGCTGCTTGCACACCCGGACCTGAATTGAGATTGACCACAGCATGGCAGTCAAAGTGCATGTCATAACTGTCATATGTGTTAGCTAACTTGCGTGGAGCTTCCGTGCTCACACCTGGTGGCAGTTCATTTAACATCAGTCTACAGCGTGGATGCGGACGTATGGTAATGGGTCGATCTGTATTGTTTCTAAGAATGCCAATGGTGGTTCTAACCCAATCAGTCATGTCAACTCCAGCAACTTGTAAACTGCGATCATGTTGTGCGGCAATCACAATGTTGGGCTTGCTGATAGTTTGGTTGGCCAAACTGATCTTTAGCTTAGTGGGCCTATCCCAATCTAAATTATCCAGGTGCCCGTAGTATCCTTGTGAAGTGATATTGTTCACGGACACCTTCCAGGTGTTGCCGCGATATAGCGCACCTATTTCGATTATTATAACTGGCTTGCCTTGTGATCTATAGTGCTTGTATACAGCTTGGTTAGGTGCCATACGACCTGCCCATAGCACTGACCAAATCACGGCCGCATCTGAGTTCATTGAATTTTCCTGCGTCTGTATGCCGCGGGCTTGTAAGTAATCTAACACTGCACTCATTATGGGTCTAGAGTTTTGAGCACACTGAGAAGGAAAATAGGCTATGTTATTGATCATAAGTATGTGAGATGAAATACACTGTAATTACCACTTTTAACGCGGATGGTTATGCAAAGTACGGCCGCCGCATGATCCAAACATTTTTGCAAAACTGGCCTGTTAATCTGGTTGTGTATGCAGAAAATTGTAACGTAACTGAAACAGCCTCTAATCTTGAGGTGCGTGATGTTTCCGTAGTCAGCAAACTCACCGCATTCAAACAACAATGGCAAGATATACCCCGAGCCAATGGTGATGTAAGTGCTGATCCAGTTAGATCTCAACGCCGGGATGCTGGCAAAGGATTCAAATGGGATGCGGTAAGATTTGCTCACAAGGTCTACAGCATTTTTCACTGTGCCAAACACATTGACACTGATTGGCTGATTTGGATGGACGCAGACACAGTATGCCATAGCCCTATCTCAGTAGATGACTTGAATAGATTATGCCCAGATGCTGTGGATCTTTGTTTCTTAGGCCGGCGTGGCAAATTCAGCGAGTGCGGATTGTATGCAATGAATCTCCGCAGTCCACGCACAAGAGATTTTTTAACCCAGTTTCAACGATACTATGATGATGCCGAACAAGGTATCTTTACTTTAGCAGAATGGCATGACTCGTTTGTGTTTGATGCAGTAAGAAGTCACTTGCCACTGATAGAATTTGATTGGTCCAGTCATTTAATCTCAGGCGAAGGCCATCCCTTAATCAATTCAGACTGGGGCGCATACTTAGACCATCTCAAAGGCAAGCGCAAAACCACAGGGCGCAGTCCTGCTAGTGATTTAAAAGTTCAACGCACAGAGGCTTACTGGGTCTGAGCTACAAAATCTGCTTTGGCATGTTTGCTTTTGTGATGGTGCAAGTAAATGCCTAACTCTGTATGCTTGAGTGGTGTTTTATAAGCCTTTGTAAACTTGCCACATAAGTCGTTCATTTCAAACTGATGTGGCCGAGATCTAAATTCTTTTGCCACAGCACCGAACACTTCCCCATCATAGAAACGTCTCAAATCATGTTTGATGTGATTGTCATACCGTTCACGATATCTTGAAGCAAATTTTTTAAATGCAACATGGCGTGTGTTGACTGCAAATATGCCTGTTTCGGCACTGTACCATCCGTCATGGTCTACCGCCATGTATGCTGCCAATTGTGCAGCAGAACACAATGATTCCAAAACTTCACGAGGCAATGGTTGTTTTGTAATGACATCTGCATCTAACCAAATAATCAAATCTGCTGTGCTATTTTCAAACGCATGCATGACTGAATAGGCTTTTTTAGAAAAAGTTTTTACACGATCGCTTTCATCACTCTGCTGGAATTGCACATACGGTGTGCCTAGTTCTTCAAACGGAATTTGACGAATGCGTGAGTTTTTGGGCAAGGTCATATTTTCTACATAGCAGGTAAGAATCAAATCGTTGGGCCAATACTGCAACCAAGTGTCCACACAGGCATATCCAATCATGTCATAGTACGTTTGATCAAAACTGGTAATCACTTCAATGTTCATACCAGGCCCATCCATACCTTCCAATCTTCAAACTTCATTGATGGATATTCGATATCATTTTTAACAAACCAAGTTTCAAAAAACCATTCTGTATTTTTTCCTGCGTATACATCTAGCACCACAGGACGATAGTTGTGTCGCGCCAAAAAATCTATGGCCTGTTGTTCATAATTGTCCACTAACAAATGTGCAAACCCTGGATTGCCTTTGTCGTGTTCAAATGTGATACAATCAAATTCAATGCCTTGTTCGATCACACGTTTGAGAGCAGTAAATGTATTGTTAGGCGGTTCAATATCACAACTGAGGTAGTTGATGCGGCGAGGCATGCGCATTGCGTCAACTTGGGCAAGATAATCAAATGTTGTGGCATCAGTCCAGCACACTGGATTGTGTCGTTCGGGACATTCATCCCAGGCCTGTTTCCATTTGACATTTAGTTCTAAACTAAATCCTTTCCATCCGTGATCAACTTCTAAGCCGTATGTGTTGTTTTTAGTAGCAGGTTTGAATGCACCAATTTCAATGTATGTGCCTTGCTTCCCGGCAATGCTGTAAGCAAATGCATCTTGATGTGCTTGCCCTCTTCGTTTGGTGGTCATTCTGTGATGCATATTAAACTTTTAATAAATGTTTTTGACTTTTGCCCGAATAGTGATACATGTAATCCAGCAGGTCAGTGTCTTCAAAGCCTTGTGGACTTTTTCTAACACTCTTGCTTAGATTGCGATGCGGCAACTTTTTACACACATACCATAAAACATCATTGTCCCAAGGCTTGTGCAAAGTGTCAACAATGCCGTTGTACCAGCATTGCTCGTATTCGTTAGTCCACTGAGTGAACAATGGATGATGTGTATCTACAATAACAAACCCTGATTCTGCCTGTTTCAAATCGCCACAAATCAAAGAAACCACATCACCTTCGTGTGGCCAGAAACGACTTAGGTCAATAGGCGACAACACTTTGACATCACTGTCGAGCCAAATCACCCAACGTGTTTTGGCATTACGAATGGCCCACAAGAAGCATTTGCCCTTGCGCCAAAACTTGCCCTTCTTGCTGCCGCCAAGAGCAAAGTGTGGATCATTGGGATCTGGGTATGCAGGAGTTGCATCAATGACTTCAAGTCCTGGATAAGAAAAACCTGGCATGTTTTCGGTCATGGCAATCTTACGACCTTCCAGCATTGACCAGCCAGGTAAGTTATATTTTGCTACAGCGTCAAAATAAACTTGGCTGAAGCTTGTGATCCATGTTATGTCATGTGTCATGCAAGCACCTGACTGACATAATCTTTAATGGCAAATTCTTCGTACAATTCTTCGGCTTGGCGTTTGATTTTTCCTTTGAAGTGTCCCACATCGTCGTTGACCATGCTGCCACGAATAGGTGTGTTGCCTTTTTGACGGAGATTCATTTCTGTAAATGTAATTCCTAATTTTTCGCAATCTTTGACCACATGCCCTTGCACGTTGCTGTCATAAAACCGTCCCATGCCTTCCATGCGATCATTGTCATAATAGTCTCGATAAATTCTAGCAAAATCAATGCGGCGTGGATGTGTTAGATCAAATACAAAGAAACCACTTTCAACACAGAACTCGCCGCTGTCGTGTGTGACGCCTAAGTGTGCTGACAGATTGCCATTCAATAATTTTCTAAAAAATGCTTCATCAAGCGGACGTTTGATAAACGCATCAGCATCTAACCATATCATAGTATCAGCAGTACCGTGTTCAGTTCCTTCTAACACAGTGTAGCCTTTTTTGGCAAAACTAATAACCTTCTGCATGATTTTACCTTGCCAACGATCTTCAAACGGTTTAAACCCGTTGTTGAGACTGTACAAATCAACTAGATTGATTCTAGGATTCAATTTGGGCCACTTGTCAAAATCTTCTGTGGTAACTGTAATTTTTGTGTCGCTGGGAAGAAATTTTAATACGCTGGCCAAACTGTATTTGCCAATGTCATTGAAATAATCTGTGCTTTGTGATGTGTAAACATGAATTGTCATCTGTAACCTTTTTAATTAACTACATATATTTATAACTATAAATACCCAACAAAGAAATCCATGACATTTTACTTTGACCAAATCAAAAACTTGTTGTTCAATAAATCTGCTGAAGCCAAAGTAGACAGATTTGCATACGGGCTGTCAGGGCCAAACGGCACCTACATAGAAATAGGATCGCAGAAACCCATACAGCGAAGCAATACTGTGGCATTGGAAAGACTGGGATGGCGAGGTTTTGGTCTAGAACTTGATACCAGAAATCAACCATTCTGGCCTGATTGCAGAACCAATCATATCTATTGGGAGGATGCCACTACCTTTGATTATTGGTCAGCGGCTCAAGCTCAAGGATTACCCAACCGCATCAACTTTCTACAGGCAGACATCGAACCGCCCAAAAATACATTTACCGCACTTAAAAAAGCAGTTGAATCTGGATTGACTTTTGATTTTATTGCGTTTGAACATGACCTCTATTGTCAAGACGTAGATTACAATGTGATTGCTACCAATTATCTGTTGACTCAAGGCTACAAGGTAGCTGTGTACAATGTTTGTTCCCAACGCAAACGCAATCCTGGGGTATGGAGTCATATCGAAACTTGGTATGTCAACAACGACATTCCATTTGAAACAATGGAATTTTTTGAATGGAAAAAGAAGTACAATATCAAATGAAAATATTAGTAACTGGCAGCAGTGGCTTTATTGGCCAACACCTTGTGCCTGCCTTAGAAGCACAAGGGCATGTAGTGGTTAGAGCAGACCGCACAGATGGGTGTGATCTAACTGTAAAAGCAAATGTAGATGCGTTACCCGATGTGGACATTGTGGTTCATCTGGCCGCACACAACGGAACCAAGCACTTTTACAATCGCCCACTTGATGTAGTGCGTGATAGTGTGCTGCCCACACAATATCTATTGGACCGATACGCAGGCCAAGTAAAACGTTTTGTGTTTACTGGCACATGTGAAAGCTATGCTGGTGCTGTGGACTTGTTTGATTATCCTGTGCCCACAGATGAACAAGTACCACTGGTCATTGGTGATGTGACCAATCCACGCTGGAGTTATGGTGGCAGTAAAATTGTAAATGAAATCCAGTGTGTTGCGGCTCATGCCCAACTGGGTCAGGAGTATGCTATCATTCGCTATCACAATGTGTATGGACCTGGCCAAGTAGATCACTTTATTCCAGAGTTTTATGAACGTGCTCTAATTGGTGACCTAACATTGCACGGTTGGGAGAACACTAGAAGTTTCATGTACATTTCAGATGCCATAGAAGCCACCTGCCGAGTGATCATGGAAGAAAACTTTGCCAACCAAATTGTCAACATTGGTGTTGATGATGAAATTTCAATTAGAGATTTGGCCATTCAAATACTGTGCGAAGCAGGCGTCTCTGGAGATGTAGTATGCATGCCAGCACCCAAAGGTTCAGTAAAACGTCGTTGTGGCAACGTTGATAAATTTCATTCTCTAACTGACTTTGAAGCAAAGATTACATTGCCCGAAGGTATTAGACTAACTTTAGAAAGTTTAAAATGAAAATAGGTATTGCTGGTTGGGGTGTAGTTGGTTCTGCTTGTGGAGAAGGCTTTAGAATGCTCGGACATGAAGTCGTAGCACATGATCCAAAACTATCAACTGCTCTTGATTCATTGTTGGGCACAGAAATTGTATTTGTTTGTGTGCCCACTCCTGCTGGTGCAAATGGCGAATGCGACTTGAGCATTGTGCATGGCACTATTCAAGGACTCAAAGACATTGGTTACACAGGAGTGATTGCACTCAAGTCAACCAGTGTGCCCGGCACTACACAAAAATTAATTGACCAGTACCACGATCGCGACATTTGTTTTGTACCAGAATTCTTGCGTGAACGCAGTGCCCTAGAAGACTTTGTTCGTAATCATGATTTGTTGGCAGTAGGAGCAACCAGTGAACGTGCATGGCATAGAGTGTGTGAAGCGCATGCATGGCTACCAAAACACCGTGTAAAAATGACTCCTACTGAAGCAGAGATACTGAAGTATTACTCAAACACATTCAACGCTTTGCGAGTGACTTTTGCCAATGTGATGTATGAAATTTGCCATCGGCTAAATTCAGATTATGATGTTGTGTTGAGCACATTTTTATTGCGCGGCACATCCAGTTCTAATTACTTGAATTGCGGACCAGACATGCGTGGATATGGTGGTATGTGTTTGCCCAAGGATACCAAAGCCATGGCTGATTTGTGTAAACAATTAGAGTTGCCATTTGAATTGTTTGACACAATTGATCACGACAACGATCAAGTCAAACGCACTGTGTTTCCAGGCATGCGAGTTTAAATAAACTTTCTCATGTGCCGCCAGGTTTCACCTGACTTTAGTTCGTCAAACTTCCAGTGACTCATTGCTAATCGTTCAACCCATGCTTGTCTATCTGGCATGTGTGGCTTTTCAATTTGTGCAAAGTCTGTGTTGGCAATTTCCTGGCATTGACTTTTACCAGAATCGGTCACAAAAATAGGATATCCTTCAATAGCAGCCGCCACCGCTGGCGAACTATTGTGATTTACAGCAGCCCAAGATCCTTTGAGATCATCTAACAAGTTAGAAGTTGTGCTTAGGATAACGTTTTTTCCAGTCACTCCCAAAATATACTTTTGAGCATGCTTGTCCCCGGGATGAGCACGAACCACAATAGGACGATCAGTGTGTTGTCTCAATTGAGCAATAGTTTGATTGCACCACTGCACCACATCAAAATTGCCCATTGACCAGCCACCATTTCTCTGTAGCAACAATAGTATGTGGTTTCCGTTGGTTCTGTAATCTTTGAGAGAGATATTTAGATCTCTGCTGAGTTTTTGCCAACGTACTGGATCTGGATTGTTGTCACAGTAAATGCCTGTGCTTGGAAAAACTCCATTAAAACTGTACCGAAGATAGTGCAATGTGTTGGTTGTATCAGCGTACAAAAACAAATTGCTGTCCACTGCCACAACATATTTGCCTCTGCTGATTTGTTTTTGTATCACAGTATTTCTCAGTGCCAGATGTGGACGCATAACTTCATTACTGATCCATCCTTGTATTACTGCTACATCAGATGTGGTGTATTTTAATGTATGACAGTCAATGGCTGTGTCGCCAGCATGAGACACGCCCTGAGAGAAGTACCTCAATAAATCAAGTTTCTCTTGGTTCTTCTGATTGGGTACTGTGCAGTGGTATATTGTGACTGTCGTCATTGTTGGGTTCTGTCAATTCCTCTAATACAATAATGTTGGCTTTATTGTTTAGATCTCTCAAGAGGTCTTTATTTTCTTTGTTGATCCAATGGGTAAAGTATTGTCCAAACTGGCTGTTTTTTATTGCATCTGCATTGGTGCATGATGACTTGCATAAGTTGTGAAAATTTTTTTCTGCTGCATATCCAATCACTTGTGCATCATAAGGTCTCCAGAGACTTTCCATGGTTTCTTCGTTGTTCCAGGAGTCGTGATATCGCTTGATAAATCTACCCAGCTTGTCGCAGTTTTGATTAAAAATCACAATTCCTGTTTCCCAGCAATCTTCATGAT
>Ga0209296_1000674_pt1 | contig 28976 bp, 16 predicted proteins | sample S_130206_EF_Meta_FD_187319 | JGI IMG/M metagenome (GOLD analysis project Ga0209296, IMG submission 187319) | Freshwater microbial communities from Lake Simoncouche, Canada to study carbon cycling - S_130206_EF_MetaG (SPAdes) (version 2) | ecosystem: Environmental > Aquatic > Freshwater > Lake ... | reverse complement strand
ACGGCATACTTGCTCTCTAAATGTTTTATCAGCATCTCTAGCCACCGCTAAATTTACTCCTTCTGGAGTTCCAATTTTATTAATTGGTACACGGTGAGATAATAGAATTTCATCTCTATTAGATTTGCGATATACGTTAAATGAAGATTCCTGAGTACCTGCTTCAATTGGCTCCATCTTAAATTCAGTCTTAGAGTCTGGAGAATCTGGAGGAAGGGGAATATACAAAGATCTGTGATTCTTTCCTCTTAGTCCAACTTGGAAAAATTCAAGTAATTTACGCTCTGACTCTGTAGAAAGCTTTGCTCCCTTTACTGTAATAATATATCTTGGAACCGCCTTATTCTCAAAGTAGTCAAGGTTATACTTTCCAGCAAATTCATTTCCTGCCATAGCATTTGATGAGGCTACAATATCTGGGATTCCGTAATAGTTATTTGTAGGTGTGTATTTCTTTAAATGAATAATTTCGTTAGGTCTATCTAGCCCGCCTGCAATTGGGTTCTCTGTTTCTTGATCTCCAAAAGTGCGGAAGTATACTGCCTTGCCGTAAAGCAATTGAATAAATCCATCACGCAAACGACGAACACGCATTGTCTTTGCAGGGATATGCCCAATATAACCAATCTTTCCAGCAGAGGTTCTGCCAATTTCAATATAGCCATTTCCTGTTGCTTCAACATCTGTGTATGCCTTGATTAATGTTTCTGTAAATGTTTCTTCTTCGTTGCAAGCTTCAAGCCACTCATATAAGTCTTGACGTAGTCTATTTAATTTTCTACGAGCTCTGTCTAATGACTTCTCATCTGAAATATTATCAAAGGCTTCCATTGTTTTTCTTGTCTCAACAAAGTCATGGCCTAGGCCAACAATATTTGAAACCTTAGCATTAATTGCTGAATAGTTATATGGGGAAATTTCATAAATAGTTGATAAATAATCTAGGTTATATGGAGGCTCAACAAGGTCAAACATTGCATAGCCAGTGACTGCTTGCTGTAATAGATTCTGTTGTGTTTCTGTTCCATCAATACCCTGGAATCTTTTTTGTATATCACGATTCATCTTACGACGAAATGCAGGACTTAATCCTGAAATTTTAGATAGGTCTTCTCCGCTTACTTTAAATAGGTCAGTACTTGTTTCTTCTCTTGGAGTATTAAACTTCATCCAGTCCGCCACATTTGAAACTACAATATCTTGAGAGTCATCATCTTCTACAAATTTTGTCATCTTAGTTTACCTAACTTTTTCATTTCGTCTTTGTAGTTTCCAATATCCAAAGGATCTGGAACTAGTCCCCACTCAAGTCTTTGTTTTTGATGGTCAAAGTCTTCGTCTGATATTTTCCGCCTAGCGGAAAGAAATTTAGGCCCGCCTTCATATATGCCGTATGAGCGAACTTCACGAGCCAAAGCATCGATGAGGGATCTATTTCCTTTTTTGGACGTGACTGAAAGAAAGTTCCCATCATCGTCTCCAATCCATCTGCCGTCTGGCATTTCCCAAACATATATGCCCAGGGTTGATTCCTCTTGCAACATTCTTGTACTCTTCTTAGTAATGTCCATAGAACTTTATTTTACCATTACTTGCTGTCTAAGTCCAGCTTTTTGTCAAGGGTTATGACAAGATTATACGCTTTGTAGCACGATCCAGTCATTATTGTATGCAATAACGTTAGATTCTGTCAAGGTGATGGCGGGTTCAGTAACAGAAGAAACAGACTTTCCCGTATATAGATCATAATGAGTATCTACAATTCCAGCCGTTAATTCTTTTTCATAGGTCGTAATATTCTTATATAGGTTGCTTGGTCCACCAGATGACTCGTAATTTAATTGCAATGATCCAGTTACTGGGGTAGTAAATACTATTACGACATGATGTGGTTCTTCTGCTACTAAATAAGTGTTAACATCTGTTAGATTAGTTACATCTACATTGTTGACATAGATCTTTGCTATATTAGCCTTAGAGACCGTTCCAGAGCCGTTCCAGGCTACTCTGGTAGCGGAAGGGGTAGAAGCATAGAATAGGGTGTTAGCGGCCAACGTGAGCGGTGTAAAGAACATCTCTACAGACTTGATAGAGGACAATGTATTAATATTAAATCCTGTGGCATTCTTAGGCCTAATTCCGTTTGTATAATTTCTAGAAAGAATAGGATAATTTAATGAGCCTAAATAATATTCTGTGCTTGAGGTTATTTTATCTCCAAAGTTATCTGCAAAGATATCTTTATTTGAATAGAAGGCAATACAGAAAAATGATAGGGTTGGCAAATATTTACTGGCATCTGTGGTACTCATAGTAATTCTAAGATATACATTTCTGCTGGAATGGAAAGCATCCTTTGTATATTGAGGTAAAGGTTGTCCATTTGTACAGGATGAATAGTTTGTTCCATCTGTACTGGTTTCTACTGTAATTCCTAAATCATTCCGCCACTCTACTTTTGATGTTACTAGATTTAGTCCAGAAGGGACTACAAAGAAATCGTTTATTACAAATGACTTTGCTACCACCGTTTCTGTTTCATTAAAGCCGATGCTTTTTTCTACTAGATCAAAATAGGTGTCTTCTGTTAACCAATAAGTCCAGGGTTTATTCACAGGGTATGAGTAATCAAACACTGATTTTATATTAGCGTCTGATCCAGTATATAAAACTCCCTCATCTGGATAAGCTACTTGAATTGCAGAAGATGTAACATTAGCATTTACATAATGTCTAATTATTGTTTTATCTGATAGGCTGTACCGATATATGGCTGGAGCATCAACAGTAAATTCATCACCTGATACTGTGGTTGGCCCTATTTGTAAATTTAAAGTTGTGTTAGAAAACTTGTATCCGCTTACTGATTTAAAGGCTACCGAGACTCCGTCGATATATAGCTCAATAGATTCTCCTGTGTACTTACCTACTAAATGTAATACTTTTTTAGAATAGTTAAGGGGTGAAATAACATACTCTGTAGCAGATACTTTAAATACTATATGCCCTCTGTCCCAAAACAATCCGATATTATTTGCGGTGTCTCCAAACAGTCTAACTGCTGAAGATGATTCTATTGAGGCATTAATAAATACTTCCATTGTAAAGTCATTATCTGAAGTGTAAGAGGTTGCAAATCCTGCTCCTACTGCCGCTCCGTAATAGTCTTTAGTAACAGGTACAGTTATGTACGCTGTATTTGTTATCTTTGTTCCAGATATTCCGCCAGAAACTAATGGTAATATATTTGATGCAGGAGATCCTACATATGTAGCATTATTACCGCACCCCGATGAATCGACAGCGGTAGAACCAGAAGACTCATCCAACGGCCAGAAGCCAATTGGATGGTCTTTAATTACCTTTAATTGATAGCTCATTTTATTTCCTAATCTTATTCTTTATCTAAGCAGGCAAAACTAAATTTGTCTAGTGTATAGTAAGACACTAAAAAATCTGCCAATATAGTTCTGTGGTAAGACATTAAATATCTTACGCCATTGCTTGAAGTACATTAAGAATAGCTTTAGCTTTGCTCATTTCTACAGTTTCAGAACGAATTGCTGCATAGCATTGATCTGCATACCATAGATTTGACAATAGTTCTACATCTGCCATATCGGCAACTGATGCAATTGCTGCATGCTTATCAGATGCACTACGATAGTCGAGTAGGCGTGTTGGCCATTCTGTAGGCAGTGTTGCAATAATTGCTGTGTACATAGCAATGTTTGCTTCGTATTGTGCTACCTCAGCTTGTCTTGATTGTAGTGGTGTTAGTGGTGTATCTGTCATTTTATTTCTCCTTTTCTATTTTTTTTAATTAAAATTTTTTAATTAAAATTAATTCCTCCAGTAAAAGATCCAGTTGCAAGCAGTGCTGATGGATTATTATACTTTGTTCCAAATCCCGTTGTTTCTGAAAAACTATAAGCATAGACATATGGGGACGCAGTTGTAAGAATTGCTAATGTTTGTGCATCATAACTAAAAGCAACGCTATTATAGTACGGTGGCGATGTCGGTAAAGTAGCAGGATTACTAAATTTTGAACCAAACCCCCCTGCAATTGTAAATGGATAGGCGTGTATAAATGAACCATTTTGTCCTCCAATAGCCGCTGTGTTTCCAGTTGAAGAAAAAGATGTAGCGTATGCATACGGGTTACCTGTTGGCGCTGCGTATTTTGTTCCAAAACCATTTGCTTTTGACCATGCATATATAAAAGAACCAGATATACCACCAGTTGCTACAGCATTTCCCGAAGGATGTATTTCAGGGTTAGAGTCTCCTGCATATGTTGCAAGTGTTGTTGGGGCTGCATACTTTGTGCCATACGATAAAGGTGATAGTGAAAATTGGTAGGCATGTAAATACGGGGTTGCATTTGAATTAACAAATAATATTTCATTAAAATATTTAATTCCTTTTCCATTACTTCCAATTGTTGTTGCTGGGTCTGCAAACTTAGTTCCGTATCCCGAAGCTGTGCTAAAAGGATATCCTGACATATAAGGAGTTGTATCATGTGCCATAAAAATAAGAGAATCATCAACTTGTAAATCGATACCATTTACTGATCCTGTTGGTAGCGTTGTTGGATCTGAATAGGCAGTTCCAAACCCTGTTGAATCATTAAATGTATATGTTCTAAAATATGGGCTAGAGCCATGCGCTACAGATAGATATCCTTTGCCTCTGCTCCACGAAGCGTCCCTTACAGAAGAAGGCGGTAAAACTGCTGGATCTGCATATTTGCTATTAAAGCCAGTAGTAGTTCCATTAAACCAATTTTGCACCTGCATATATGGGCTGGCGCTAACTGGAAGGAAGATTGCAGTAGAGTTAGTTGTAGGAACATATGAATTATTACCAGATAGCATATGTACATATCTAGTCAAATAAGATGTGCCGCCTATTGTTTTAAGTCGTTTTATAAACATGATGCTATTTCTCCTTTTCTATTTTTTTAATTAAAATTAATTCCGCCGCCGAAGGATCCAACTGCACGTAATGTTCCCGCAGGATTTGAATATTTTGTTCCAAAACCTGTAGATTCTGAAAATTGATAAGCATAAACATATGGGGACGTAGTTGAAGTAATCGCTGCTGCTTGTGCCCCAAAACTAAAAGCAACGTTATTATAGTAAGGTGTGGTTGTCGGTAAAGTAGCGGGATTACTAAATTTTGAACCAAAACCACCTCCAACTGTAAATGGATATGCAGATATAAATGGGGTTTGATCACCTCCCATTAATATTGTATTTCCAGTTGAAGAAAAAACTAAAGAGTATGCATATATAAATTCTGATGGATCCGTATATCTTGTTCCAAAACCATTTGCTTTTGACCATGCATATACGTCAGGGTCAAAACGGCCTGATGCCACCGCATTACCTGATGGATGAGCTTCTGCAAAATATCCTCCATAACTACCTACTCCTGTAGGATTTGAATATTTTGTTCCAAAACCTGTAAATGCTGAAAATTGATAAGCATGCAAAAATGGTGCCGTTACATCCGAAGAAACAAGTAGCGTTTCATTAAAATACTTAATTCCTACTCCATTACTTCCAATTGTTGTTGCTGGGTCTGCAAACTTAGTTCCGTATCCCGAAGCTGTGCTAAAAGGATATCCTGACATATAAGGAGTTGTGGCGTGTGCCATAAAAATAAGAGAAGAATCAACTTGTAAATCAATGCCTTTTACTGGTCCTGCTGGCAACGTTGACGGATTTGAATAGGCAGATCCAAATCCTGTTGAGTCATTAAATGTATATGTTCTAACATAAGGGGAAAAGTCAAATCCTACTGACAGGTACCCTTTGGCTCTGCTCCACGAAGAATCTCTTGAATAATAAGGCAGTAAAACTGCTGGGTCTGCATATTTGCCATTAAAACCAGTAGTAGTCCCATTAAACCAATTTTGCACCTGCATATATGGACTGGCGTCAACTGGAAGGAATACTGCAGTAGAATTAGTTGTAGGAACATACCGATCAATTCCAGCTAACGCACTTACATATCTAGCTAAAGAAGATATACCACCTATTGTTTTGAGTCGTTTTACAAACATTATGCTATTTCAACTCCTGAGATATGGATATTAACAGATGTTGCAGAAGCTCCGCCTGCAATAATTTTTGTTGCCCCTAAAACCTGCTTCATGTCAATTACAACTGAATCGTTTGCTGATATAGAGACTGTAGTAGCAATACTTACTCCGTCAAGAGATAGGCTGTAATTTTGAAGGGATCCAGAAGTATTTGTAACTACAATATTTGTAATCACCGCCGTTGTTGCGGCGGGAACTGCATAAAGATTAGTAGCTGTATTAGTTGTTGCTGCACCTCTAAATAGTGCCTTAACTGTTGTTGCCATTATTTATTCCTCCTATCTTTACAGTATAGCATATTAGTATGCTCCCATAATATTCATTAATTCTACATCTGATGTAGTAGGCGTACTTGTAATTGCTGCGCCATTTACAGTAATTGCTGTTACATCTAATGCTCCAGATGCAGTAATTTTTGCTAATACGGTTCCGCCAACATTTGTCCATTGCTGTAAATCTGCAGTTTGTGAGGCTGCGCCTTTGACGATTAATCCAATTGCTGCTGCTGTGCGCTGAACAAGAGTGATTGTATTACTCGTGGCAGCACTCATATCAAAATATGGAGAATTAGCACCAGACGATGTTATATAATTTGCAACTACAGCACTTGTAGCAAAAGTATTTCCATCAGCATTTATAGAACTAACAACCGTACCAGCACTAGTTTGCCATTCTTGTAGATTAGCAGTTTGTGAGGCTGCGCCACGAATAACTGTACCGACAGTTGTTGCCTCCGCTACAACCACTCCAAGTTGTGATGCAACTGAACCGCCACCAAGAGTAGATGAACTTGAATTAATTAAAATAAGTCCAGCAGTAGTAAATCGCATTCTTTCAACGTTATTGCTATTAATACCAAGCGTCTGAGCGGCAGGATTTGAAATACCTGTGCCTGATTGATACCAAAAACTATAAACTGATGATGTTGAATGTCCTGTATTTACAGGAGAAGATATAAATGCAGCAGCCTGACCAGTTGCTAGGTCTCCATTTTTTGTAATTAATAATGAGCCATCAGGACGAACAGATGTAAGTACCGTCCCAGAACTATTCTGCCATTGTTGTAAGTCTGCTGTTTGTGAGGCTGCGCCTCTAATAATTGCGCCTGGTATATTTGTGGCCCAAGGCTTAACTGCTAAACCAGCATTTGTTGTAGCAGGAAGATTACTGTATAAGCCATAAGTGGTTGTTATGTTTCCACCAGTTGCAGCAATTGAAGCATTTGAAAGAGTTATATCTCCGTTAGAATCAACCTTAGCCAACACCGTACCAGCACTGTTCTGCCACTCTTGTAGGTTGGCAGTTTGTGAGGCTGCGCCTTTGACGACCAACCCAATTGATGCAGCAGCAGGAGTCATAACTACTGCTTTTCCGCTATTTATAGATATTGCATTTCCTGCATAGTCAGACGTTGAGCCTATTGCTTGAGTGTAAATTGTTCCATTTGCAGTAATGCTATTTTGAACATTAAATCCAGAAAATTGCGCACTGCCACTAGAATCAACCTTAGCCACAACCGTACCTGCAGAGTTTTGCCATTCAGTTAAGTTAGCGGTCTGGGAGGCGGCGGATGCTACTACTAATCCAACTCCACCTGCTGCTGCATATATAGTAACATTTGGAATAATACCGACGCCTTCAAAAACAGAACCGTATCCACCGTTTGGTTGAACTACATATAAGGCACGACCACCAGCATCACTAGATGTGTTAATTGCTAATCTTCCAGATGAGCTAATAGAAGATAAAGCTGTTCCAGCAGAGTTTTGCCATTGTTGAAGGTTGCCTGTTTGGGATGCCGCTCCCTTAACTACAAGTTGAACATATGGAGCAGTTGCAGATGAACCTTGTATAAAAGTATCTCCATTTGAAGATATATAAGTTCCACCATTACCTGTATAAAAAACACCATTTGCTGCAATTCTTGCAAGAATACCCCCGCTAGAGTTTTGCCATTCGGTTAGGTTTGCAGTTTGTACGCCGTAGCCTTTAACTACTAATACTTTTCTTGAATCGTCATAAGGGGTTACGGTAAGATGTCCAGATGCAGTTGAAAATATGTCTCTGCTTCCCCAGTTTATTTTAAAAGAATGTGCTTCTGTAAACTTTAACGTTACCACGCTTGACAATGATGGTGATATGCTTGCCAAAACGTCTCCTGCAGAATTTTGCCACTCTTGTAAGTTGGCGGTTTGAGAAGAAGCGCCTTTGACTGTAAGTGGAACAATTGTTGAATTTCCAGCACTTGCAGACATGATATAATTTGATTGAATTCCTGGAGCTTCAAAATAATTACCGCCAGCAGTTATCTTTGCTCCTCCTGCAGTTGATAATAATGGAGCAGTTTGTCCACTTGCTGCAACTAAAGTTAAAGCAGATTCGCCAGATGATGATGCGGTTAATGTTGTTGATTTAAATGCACCTTGACCATTTGCATCTATGCTTGCAAGAACAGTATCCCCTACATTACGCCATTCTGTAAGATTACCTGTTTGAGAAGTATTACCTCTTATTATCATACCAATCTGTGAGGCACTAACAGATGCTACAGCAAATCTTGTACCTCCTATATAACCTGTATTTAAAAATAACCCTCTTGAGGAGCTGGCATACATATGACCATTAGCATCAATAATATATGTAGCAGAACCATCAGATTGTTGCCATTCTTGCAAGTTGGCGGTTTGTGAAGCATTGGCACGAATTACTTGTCCTATAGTAGATGTTGATAATGGGGTAACAGATAATGAAGCAGAGTATGTGTTAAGTCCACCTAGCGCAAACTGTCCGCCTCTTCTAAATCCTGCACGATCTGCTGATGAAGAATCGTTTGGATTCTTTTCTGTAAATACTAGACCTCCTTCTCCTATATAATTACCTGATTGTCCAGCAAATCCGCCTCCGCCAACAAGTAGCTGCCAATTTCTATTGTTTGCATTATCTGTATTTTTTATTCCAATTGTTAATGATGCACTGGAAGTTCCTCCAAATCCAATTACACTAAATACACTGTTTCCGCCTGCATTATTTAATATTTCAAATGGACCGTATGCTTTATGTGTGCCTGCTGTTATAGACATTGATCCTAATGTAGATGTGCCGTCTGGTGCAATAGATGCTACAACTGAATTAGCACTATTTTGCCATTCTGCTAAATTAGATGTTTGTCCAGATACACCTCTTACTACATTTTGTACTACGTTTGTTGTTCCAAGTGTTTGTGTAGAACCCTGTACTGCAAGTGATCCGTACATGGTTCCACCAGCTCTTGGCATCTGAAGTTGGGTCCACATATCTGAATTATAATTAAATGCCCATAAGTGACAAATTCTAAACTGTACTGAATTTGGATTAGCAAAGGTATATCTTAGCTTTGTTGTTCCAGGCGTCGCATTACCTCCTGGGATATTTGCTAGAACATCTTCGCTAGTATTTGTTGTTGTATCAATACATGTTACCCATGCATTATTTGAAAAAGCTTCAATCTTAACTGAATTTGCTCTCCATGTTGCATTGCCAAATCCTACTCCAACTGTGGCACCATATTGAAGTGTTCTAGGCAAAGTAAATTCTATAACTACTGGAAACGTTATTCCTGATGTAGTCCAAACAACAACTCCTGCTGTTCCATCAAACATTGTATCTATTTGTGAGTTAGTTGGAGATATATTTGTAAATGTAAATGTGCTTCCTCTTAATCTTGCATTTCCTAAATCATTCATTAATGCAGCAGATGCAAGGTATCTTCCTTCTGCGTGATGTCCTGCAACATATGGTATTGCTGTTGTTATGTATGTTGAAGAATCTACGCTACCATCTGCCTTTAAGAATTGACTTGAAGTACCGCCTATTTTTACAAATGATTGTGCAGATATGAATGAGAATCGATCTGTACCTCCAACAACTGGTGTATATATAGTTCCTCCAGTTGAAGCTGCAGTTCCTCCAGAACTTAATGGGTAAAATGTATAAAGATCTGAAAGTCCTCTTAAAAATGGCTGTGCTGATATTGGCTGTACTCTAACTACTACATCGGTCCAGTCAGAAGGTTGTCTGAATTGAATTTCATATGTACCATTACTTAATTTCATTCCACGAATATACTTATCGCCTTCAGGTCCAGTAAGGGTCATAATTAGACTATCGTTGAGTGCCCCTCCCGCTCTTGTTGCAGCAACTGTATATGTAGATTTTTCTGGATATGCAGATGATCCAAAATTTGTTACAGCATTATTTATATCTATTTTAAATTGTATTCCTGAATAATAATTATCTGGTAAAGATATTACAACTAATTTTTTCCAACTCTGATCGTTAGATCCAGCAGTTACTGTTTCCCATATTGGACCCCAAAAATCTCCGAATGCGACCTTAGAGCTTAAAATTCCTCTATAGTCTATTTTAGAAAGAATATTATTTGTGCTGTCTTGCCATTGAGTTAAATCTGCTGTTTGTGATGCTGCTCCACGAACACCAAACGGTATAGCAGAAGCCCCGCCTCTGTTTACAATAGTTAGTCCACCTGCAGCAAACCTGTCTCCCGACCAACTAGTTTTAGGTCCAACCATTACTGTGTCTGATACGTATACTGCTCCATATGGGTCTATTACGGTAGTAGAGTTACCCCCAGAACCTTGCCATTCAGTTAAATTAACAGATTGAGATGCTGCGCCTTTAACAACAAGACCGATTAAAGATGAAGTAGTAGGACTAATAATTACTCTTGTTGTTCCACTAGGTGCGGCTCCTAAGCCAACAAATCCACCTGCATAAAGATTTAATGTAGAAGTATTTCCGTAAGCATCAATTTTACTTAATACCGTACCAGAACTATCTTGCCACTCTTGAAGATTGCCAGTTTGTGAGGCTATTCCTTTGATAACAGCGGTTGGGACATCAGTACTATACCCGTTTACTCGTAGGGCAGCAGCGTCAGTAAAAGATGCGCCACCAAATCGACCATAGACCGTAAAAATACCATTATTTGTAAAATCGCCGTTTGATGCAACCCTTGCCAACACAGTACCAGCACTGTTCTGCCACTCTTGAAGGTTGGCAGTTTGGGATGCTGCGCCTATTGCAACCATTGGGGTTATAGTAGAGTTGCCTGCAGTTGCATATACTCGCCATGTTGCATTTACTGCTCCTGCTGAAAAATCAATTACGGTTAATATTCCATTTTTATCAAAAGTACCTAATGTAGTACCCGCACTATTTTTCCATTGCTGAAGATTTGCAGTTTGGAAGGCTGCGCCTTGTATAACTAAACCAACCGTGGATGCCGTGCTAGATGTAATTGTATCTCCGCCTGATTTAGATACTTTACCTGTTAAAAGATTATTTACTGTAGTTGAAAATGAAGCATCATTATTTATTGCCGCCGCTAACTCATTTAATGTATCAAGGGTTGAAGGGGCTGCGCTTATAAGGCTATTTATTTGAGAAGTTAATTGTGCTGGTGTTACGTTTGCGTAACTAGATAATTGTGACCATGTGCTAGATCCATTACCAATTTTTATTTTAAGTGTGTCTGTTTCTATTCCAAGTTCGCCAGTTCCCAAGATTGGGTTAGCTGAAGACCATTCAGCTGCCGTACCTCTTCTTAATAGAATTTTACTGGACATTTTCTCACACTCTTATTTTATGACATGTAATATATATATTTAGCATAGGCCCGAAGGCCTATGCTAAATGATATTAGTTATTCTGCTGCTGCTGGTGCAGGAAGCTTAGCTATTTCAGTTTGGTGAACTGTAATTGCTGAATCAAGAATTGCAAGAGCATCGTTTGCTGCCTTAACGCCCTCTTCATTGTCTGAATCATCAGCGACTTTTTTATTGATCTCGTGCTGATATGCTTCTGCGGCAAACTGTGTCAATCTTTGTGACAAGATTGAACGTTTTTGCTCATCCGTTAGTAGGCCTGAGTAGTCAATTGCCATAGTTTGTTTCTCCTTTAGGTTTTACGTAAAACCGCAGATTTATCTGCGGAATATCATTAGTATATCAAAATATCGCTTATCAGGCAATAGGTTAAGATTGAGGGATATTGTCTAATATAGTAGTTTCTGCGCCTGTTGCTCCTGCAACAATAACTAATTTAAGGGTTCCAGCATTGGTGCCGTCACGAAGATATATTTGACCAAAATCTGAAGCCCTAAACTCAGTTGGGGTAGCAGTGCTTTTCTTTAATCTTATTTGACCACCACTAGATTCTTCTTTATTAAAGACCCAGTTATTCAAAGTTCCTATAGTTGATGCATTTACTCTACCAGCATTGTTTACGCTTGCCAATACCGTCCCAGTACTGTTCTGCCACTCTTGGAGATTGGCAGTTTGTGAGGCAGCGCCTTTGACTACTGCAACAACTTGAGTTGTTGAATAGTTTTGAACTCCAAATAAAGCACTACCAGAATATGAGCCACCAATTAGTGAACCACGAGTAATAAAACTTCCATCTGATGCTACATACGCCCCAACGCTTCCCGTACTTGATTGCCATTCTTGCATGTTTGCGGTTTGTGAGGCAGCGCCACGAACTACAATGCCAATATTAGATGCGCCATTGGTGTAAGCACTAAATGCTGCTCCAAGGTTATCGGAACCTGCAGATACGGTAACTCCCTTTAATTGCCCACCAGCGCCCATATACCCCAACACCGTCCCCGCACTATTCCGCCATTCTTGAAGGTTTGCGGTCTGAGATGGTGCGCCAGTAACTTTAAGAATAGTAGATGCTGCGGTACTGCCTGCAATGTCAAAAGTACCGCCGTAAGAACCTATAGTTATTGTATTATCAATTGCCCCGAAGTAATTGGCTCTAAAAAGAAATGCTTTAACTGTTGGGTTGTTTGCACTTGTTTCAATTGAAAAAATTGATGAGCCTGATGATGATTGAATTTCAAATATTGGATTTAAATTACTTGGTCCCACCGTTGTAGCTAAACCGCCTGATACATATGCTCCAGTTGCGGTACTTGAAACTGTAAATTGTGTTGATGTGGCGTTTGTAATATATGCATTTGTTAAATTATATGCAGATGGATTTGCGCCTGTAATTGTTACATAGGTACCTGCTGAAAAAGTATTTAAAGCGGTATATGTAACAGCTGATCCGCTTCCTGTAATATTTGTTATTGTAGCAGTATTTTCTGGAGCGTGTTTGATAATTAAACCTGGAGTAATTTGATTTTTTGGAACTATAGATACTTGTGCTGGATTTCCAGCTGTATTTGAAATTGCTGCAGATGATCCAAATATTGATTGGCCTTGATATTGATTTAGCTTAATTAATGCGGTATCTAAAACCTCTATATTTGGGATACCAGAAACATCATTAACTGAGAATATTGTTCCAGTCATTCCGTCCGCTATTGAAAATAATTGTCCCGCCGTGCCCTCAAAAGAAACTGTTCCATCATCCAAAACTCTAAGAGTTGTTGGGGTATTATTTGCACCATTAAATTTAATCGTAGGGTTTGTTGAAAGACCTACGCTTGGTGTGACTAGTATATTTTTATCTGAATTGGCCATTATTTACTCCCCCTATATTATATCCCATATCTGCCCCTAAGAGAATTAAAATTTTGTTCTACTTCCACAGCAGACAAAACCTTTTTATATTGATGTATGTTACCTATTGTAAATGGTTTTTTAGACCCTGTATTATGATGAGCGGCGGTTGCAAAATGACTTATTGAGCCATATGCAGCAAAGTTTTTTTGAGCGAAAGTATATGTTCCCGCCTGAACTCCATTTATATAAAGTATAACATTATTTGAAGATCCGTTATCTATCATTGTTATACATACATAATACCATTGCCCTACATTAAGAGTATACGCAACAGACTGCCAAGCTGAAGTTGGACTTGTTGCCATAAATAGCACATTATTCCCTCCCCATAGCCTATATCCTACATAATCCAGATCATAGAGCCAAGAATCTCCACCATCTGCTGTATTTAATTTTGCAAAAGCTCCAAGCGTTAGAGATGTGGTATAAAAATCTGATTCATTGTTTCCTTTTATTGAAGTAATGCCATATTGAGTAGTTCCATTAAATGTCATGGCTCCTGGAGTTAAATATTTTATTGATGGAGATCCTGTAAAAGTAGTTTGTCTGCCTCTTCCAGATATATCTTTTGCTATGTTGCCTGCGGTAACAAGATAATCTGACATAAATTCGCCTTCTTCTAGCTGTACACCGCCCATACTAAAAGTTTTACTTGCCCCTGTTGGTGTTCTAATTGCAACTTGTACGTATTGATCCACACTAGTATTTGCTGTAAGTGTGCAAAAAACCCTACCGCCTTCTGCTGGAATTTTTACTGATTGAGAGTTAGAAAATACTTCTCCTCCACCACCAACAAATAAACATAGTAACCAGTCTGTATTCCCTGGTTTTGCATAAAATGAAAATGTATAGGTACTGCCTGATTTTATTGAAAATAAAGTTGAATTTCCATTACCTCCAGACCAACTATACCAGCCCTCTGTATATATTGAGCTTGTTACAGAATACAGGTTTATTCCATTAAATGTACTAGAAACTGCTCTACCGTCTGAAAATGGCAAACTGCTATTCATAATTAAATTTTTGCATAAAGGATAGCTTAGCGGATTATTAAAATCAATATTAAATATTAACTGATCTGTAACAAACCTTGCACCTTCTTTTACGCTCATATGTTATATCTCCTACGTACAAAATTATAATTTTGTTTTACTTCTCCAGCAGATAATGCTTTTTGATAAAACATGGCTTGTGCAACCTTACCTACAAAACCATAAATTATATCTACATTTCCTGCCGCTCCAATTGTTAAAAATGCAGTTGTTGTAGGAGCTGTAAGAGTAAATCCCGCTGAGTCATATCTATTTACCTCTACGCCATTTAAATATAATATTGTGTCTTTTCCGTTATTTACATATCCAGCCTGATACCAAGTATTTAATGATATGTTTCCCATACCATACTCAGTTCCATATATACCAGATTGATCATGGTGGTGCCTAAAATAAAGAATTGTAGATCCCGCAAATTTTTCAAATTGCCATCCTCCAGTTGCTGAGTCTGTTCCAAAAGAAAATGGAGTCTGTCTAAAATATGTTGCTGTTGATGAAGCGGCATCTGCAGTATTATAAAAAGTTACAAAAGCTGACGTATTTGGTTTATTTAAATACATAGGATTATATGAACATGTCATAGCTGTTGCGGCATAAAAATCATTTGCGCTATTTGCAAAAACTAATGCATTATCTGAGTATGTTACAGAACCTCTAAATACTGATAACCTTCTTTTGTTTATTAGATCATCTAGATAAGTGTTTGGGCTTGTATATGATTTTGGAGTTTTCCCGTCAAAATAGAATACTAGTCCATCTGCTGCAATTTTAGGAAAATGTAATATGCCCATATTATCTCACCATCATCATATACTGATCTGTTCCGCCAAGCTTTACATCCCCAGTACTCTGTGTAAAATTTCCACTTCCATCTGTTGTGCTTCCAGCACCCCACGGTCCAGAATACCAAAATAGTGTCGGGTGCCCTAAATATGTAGTTTGCATAAAATTTGGCTTCATTCCAAAATTTGCATATCCACAGCAGTCTCTTAAAAAATAAATATTATTTGTTGTTCCAGTATCCTGGAAACCATACATTTGTTGCATTGGTGGATATGGATTTTGAGAATTATCATATATGGTTCTATCTTCTTTTAATACAGTTCTTGGGGCTGTGTAATTTAATGCGTCTGTTGGGTACCATGTAGCATATCCTGCAGTAATATTTTGTTTAAATATAAATGGTCCCCACTCATTTGTATTAATATTTTTTCTATTTCCAAATATAAAATCTGAAAATGTTTGAGAATTAGTTGACCAATTGGTATACCAGGACGCTTGGTACGGTTTTGTAAAATCTTTTACTGATCCCACATCTTTTCCTCTCCATCCCCAACTTACAGGATCAACACTACCCGTAGGATGACTTCTTGCAATTAACATCCACCCTCCGCCATCTGTTGTCATGTCACAATAAACTAATTTTCCTGGACTATTTATACCACCTGGTTTTAAAAAATAATATCCATCTTGATTTTGATATTGCGGACGGGATAACAGAAGGGCCTTTGCTGTTGGATAATTCCCATGTTCTGTATTATAAAATACTGGCATTTTAGTACTCCACAGTTAGTTTATCTATATCTTTACGCTCTCCATATACTGTGAAGAATGCTTTTTCAAGGTTCCCGCCAATATAGATCTTATTGTTTTCAATTTTTTCTACATAAATGTTTTGGCTGGATCCAACAGAAGTTAATGATACTGTTATAGAATCTTCATGAACTAATCCTGTCCAATATTCAGGCAATTCAATAACACTAGATTCTGTAATTCCTCTAATATAAACACCATTTTCAGGTCCTTCAAGAGAGCCATAGCGCAATCGCATATTTTCTTTTGTAGGGTGAACAATATCAAATGATTTTGATATTGCTGTAAAGTTTCCAAGGTTATCTACTTTAGCAAGAGCTGTGCCTGCCGAATTTTGCCACTCTTGCAAGTTTGCAGTCTGAGAAGGATAAGATTTAATAACTAAGTTTGTATTAACTGTATTGTTATTATAAATAGAAACCATTGAATATGCGCCAGAAGAATTTGCTAATGATGTAGAATTTATTCCAAGTCTTCCATATGCGTCAACTAAAGCCAACACCGTACCAGCACTATTCTGCCATTGTTGAAGGTCTGCAGTTTGTGATGCTGCACCTTTGGCTACAAAAGTTGCAGCAGTAGTGCTGCGAGCAACAACCCCAAGTGTTCCAGTGGCTAAGCGTGTATCAATATAAGCGCCATCAATAACAGGACTATCAAGATATCTAAATCTTATTGCCTGTGAAAGTGAAGAGTTGGCTGAAAAATCTCCAGCACTGTTTACATTTATAAGTACAGTACCAGCACTATTCTGCCACTCTTGAAGGTTGGCGGATTGGGAGGCTGTACCTTGAACAATAAAACCAACATAAGAAGCGTTGCGTGAATTGGCTATTAGTTTGTTAGAACTAAAATCTAAATATGGAGTTGTACTATTTAATTCTGCAACATATCTTGCTGTTGCGATACTTGCTGCTTTAAGATTTCCAGCACTATCAACATTCGCCAACACCCCTCCAGCAGAGTTTTGCCATTGCTGTAGGTCGGCAGTTTGTGAAGCAAATCCTCTTACAACAACATTTTTAGTTGAAGTATTATCATTACCAAAGTATGCCCAACCAATTCCTTCTGGGCCTCCTTTAATTCCTAAATCATATAATCTTGCTCCACCAAAACTTGTAATATTTGAAAGTACTGTACCAGAAGAATTTTGCCACTCTTGTAAGTTGGCGGTTTGAGATGTAAAGCCTCTAGAAGTAATTGGAACAACTGTTGCTGTTGCAGCAATTGATATTAAATCTCCATTTACGCCAGACAAACGAGTTCCACTATTACTTGCAAAAACTGAACCAGCAGAACTTATGCGAGATAATACATTCCCCGAACTATCTTGCCATTCCTGAAGACTTGCAGTTTGGGAAGTAGCACCTTTGACGATAAAGGCTATAGCACCAGCAGTCTGCTGTGTTACTCGTACTTGGTTGGAGTCCAACTGGATAAAAGAACCGCTTGAAGGGGTAGCCTGTGGACGGATTGAATACGTCCAAATATTTTGTCCACTTGAGTCAATCCTTGTAATTACAGTACCCGAACTATCTTGCCATTCTTGAAGATTGGCAGTTTGTGAACCTATTGCTTTAACAACAAGTGTGGGAACTGATGTAATTCCTGTAGGATTTGAAAATCCGTTATAGGTTATTCCAGAAAAAGATTGTGACCCAGATGCTACTCCACTTTTTGTAATAAAACTTCCATTTGTATCAATACGAGAAAGTACTGTTCCCCCGCTCTCCTGCCATTCCTGTAGATTAGCGGTTTGAGAGGCTGCTCCCCTTATAATTAATCCTTTATTTGCTGCACCAGCAGTATTTATTAAAAGTCCGCCCGTATCTGAATTTGTATTTAGTGTTGCGGTTCCAATTACTGTGCTACCTATTTGAGAGGCATAAACATATGTTGAAACAAATGCTGAAGATTGAATTGGTTCTGATGATGTAAATCTTCCCGTTGATTGTACCCAGTTAAATGTTTTATCTGTAGCACCCTTTATTGTAATTCCCGCTCCGTCTGCGGTAGTGTCTGTAGGGGTAGCAACATCTGCAATAATTATATTTTTATCCTCTATTACTAAGTTAGTAGAGTTTAAATTTGTTGTAGTTCCATTTACAGTTAAGTTTCCTGATACTGTTAAGTCTGCGGAAAATGTAGCGGAACCAGTACCACTTACAGAGAATAGTGCTCCCCCTCCATATGTGCTTTTTATAACAAAACTAGCGGCAGAAGGTATATAATTAACAAGAGCTGCGTTTTCTACGCCAATTCCATATACTCCACCCCATAAATTAATTTTTTGTCCGACAGATCCTGTTCCAGTGTTTGTAAATTGTGTAGAAACATTTCTTAAATCTAATTCTTTTGCAGAATATGTTTTTGATGTATCTGAAATAAATCCAGTACCTGGTATTCTAAATGTAGTAACACTTGAATTACCTAAAGTAATTTCATTAGAGACGGATGAAGAAGATATTGTAGCTTGATATCCTAAAGTTGTGTTATTGCTTCCTGTTACTGGCTGTCCTCCGCCATCTGCTCCAATAAATGTATTATTTGAACCTGTTGAAACGCCATACCAAGAATTATAACTTCCAATTGCTACGTTGCTAGAACCAGTTGTAAAGCTTTGTCCCGTTTGTGAACCAAGGAACACGTTATCTGTGCCTGTAGTTAAATTGTATGCTGAATAAAATCCTACTGAAGTATTTCTATCTCCAGTTGAAAGTCTTGAAGATTGTGAACCAAATGCTGTGTTGGCTCCACCTATAATATTTGCATTTAGCGCTGCGTATCCTACTGCTGTATTAGCGGCTCCCGAAGTATTTGATGCAAGTGCACCAAAACCAATAGCCACAAGGCCTTCTGCTGTTGCATATCTTAATGCTGAATATCCAATTCCAGTATTAACATTTCCAGAATAATTTTGAAGGGCGTATGTACCAATTCCAGTATTTCCCCAGCCAGTTGTGTTTGATTGAAGTGCTCCAGATCCTATTGCGGTATTTACATACCCCGTTGTATTAGATAAAAGAGCGGAACCACCTAAAGCAATATTACTACTTAGATTTCCGCCACCCAAACCAATTGTAAGACCATTAATACTTGCATCAACTGCAGAGGTTAATTTACCTGTTGAAGATATAGATGCTAAAGATGTTCCAGCACTGTTCTGCCATTCTTGCAGGTTAGCAGTTTGGGAGGTATAACCTTTAACTTTTAATACAGTACTTGATGCAAACTGAGAAAGAAAATTTATTCCTGCGGCTCGAACTTCTAAACTGCGCCAAGCATTTGTATTACGATTGTATGCTTGAATTAAATCTGTTGCAGAATCAGAACCTGCTACTAATTCAATACCAGCACCGCTTGAAGGATATGAACCGCTTGTACCGCTTGATGTAACTTGAATTGTTCCAGTTGTATTACCAACGACCAACATTCCAGCACTATCAACCTTAGCCAGCACAGTCCCAGAACTATTCTGCCATTGTTGTAAGTCTGCGGTTTGAGAAGCAACTCCTTTTACTGTTAATGGAATAAAGTTTGATGCTGCTGCATTTACATTTAATGTTGCTCCAGTAGATGTGTATGGGAATCCCATATTTGCGCCATTTATATTAAATGTTCCCGATGAATTTATGCCTCCTGCGCCATAGCCATTTGTTCCATTATAGAATGTAGCAATGTTTGCTCCACTAGTTGAGCCCATATAAACTGTGCCATTTGGACCAATAGAAGAAAGTACCGTGCCACTAGAGTTTTGCCACTCCTGAAGATTTGCGGTTTGGGAAGCTACGCCACGTATAACCATTCCGACTGCATCTGTTGCAACGGTATTTAATGATATTCTAGCATTTGCATACATTGCTGGATTTGCATTGCCAATAACTAACTGTCCATAAGGGGTAATTCTTGCATAGGTATTTCCATCTGAATATTGCCATTGTTGTAAATCAGCAGTTTGTGAAGCATAACCACGAACGATTAAGCCAACAGTTCCAGTTGCTTGTGAAATAATAGATGCATTACCTGCAACGGTTAAAGTTTTAGCAGAAAAATCTCCACCGATAAGAGGGGTGGCAGTATTGCTGTTAGCAATATAAAGTTTATTTGATCCAGTTTCTGAATATCCCGCTTGATATCCTAAGAATATATTTGCACTTCCAGTAACAACTGAGTGTCCTGCATCTCTTCCAATTGCTATATTATTGCTTCCAGTTGTAGCCAATAGTAGGGCCTCTGATCCCAATATAGCGTTGCTAGCACCAGATGTTAGGCTTCCTCCAGCTTGCTGACCAATTGCGGTGTTGTGAGCTCCATAAGATATGCTATATAAAGAAAGTCTACCAACTGCTGTATTAAATTGACTTGAAGAATTGGAATTCATTGATGAAGCACCTACTGCAACGTTATATGCTCCATTTCCGCCAAGTAAAGCCCAGTTTCCTATTGCTACGTTTTCTCCACCGTTTGTATTTGAATATAAAGACTGAGCTCCAACTGCTGTATTGGCCTGCCCTGTAGTATTTGCAGCTAAAGCATCTGCGCCAAGAGCCATGTTGTTCCAGCCAGTAGTGTTTGCTTGAAGTGCACGATACCCCATACCCATATTTAGTACACCTGTAGTAGTATTTGCTAATGCTGAATATCCAAATGCTAGATTTTGATAAGATTGTCCTCCGCCCCATCCTAAAGTAATTCCATTTATTAATGCATCTGCGGCTGAAGTTAATTTACCTGTTGAAGATATAGATGCTAATACAGTTTCAGCACTGTTTTGCCATTCTTGAAGGTTACCAGTAGCGGCCGAAACTTGCCGAACTACCAAATGTGGATTTGCTCCAACAGAGCTTCCTGCTTGGACTCTTGCAGTAGAGCCTCCGTTAAGACTTCCATAAAATGTTTGACCAATAATACTATATCCAGTTGAATTGCTTGATACAAAATTACCAACTGATGAAACGCTAGCAATAACGCTTCCTGCACTACTTTGCCATTCTTGAAGATTTGCGGTTTGTGATGCTACGCTCTCTACAATTAAACCCACTACAGATGAACTTGAGCTAACCACATGAACATATCCAGTAGGAGATGTTTTATTAATTCCAATTTTACCTGCACCCTTTGGATATATGTGCATATTTACATCAGTATCATTACCATCTGTTGTAAATACAGGGGCTACGCCTGTTCCTGTTCCAATCACCTTGTATCTATTAAATGTATTTCCAGTAACAACCTCAAAGCTTGATCCGCCGCCTTCTGTGCCAAGCAGTATCGACTGTCCTGCATTAATTGTTATAGCAAAATTTCCGTAACTACTAAGTGCTCCTATTGTTGCTCTTCCTCCAGTACCTGCGCCTTTAACAAAAACAAGAGAATCTGTAAGGGCAGTTCCTGCTGGAGGCTTTACAACAAAATGTTTATTTGATGCTGAATTTTGTACTTCAAAAAAGTTAGATGTTTGAGACTCATAACCTCTTGCTATTAAAGGAACTATTGTTGCGGATTTAGCATTTACAATTAATGGTTCTGATGATGTGAATGAGCCTGTTGACTGTACCCAATTAAGTGTTTTATCTGTAGCACCTTTTATTGTAATTCCCGCTCCATCGGCGGTGGTATCAGTAGGTGTAGCAACATCAGCAATAATTATATTTTTATCTTCTATAATAAGATTAGTAGAATTAAGATTTGTAGTGGTTCCGTTTACAGTTAAATTTCCAGATAATGTCAGGTCTACTGCAGATATTGAGCCAGCTGCGCTTACGCTTGCAAGTACATTTTCACTAACATCTCTCCATTCTTGTAAGTTGGCAGTTTGGGATGCTTGTCCTCTTAATATTAATGGCTGTGACCCACTGTTAGCACTATAAAATCTAACATTAAGGGCTGATAAATTTTGAGCACCTAAAGCTCCATCATTTCCAATTGATAGTCTTACTGTTCCATCTGGTCTTTTAACTTCAAGTAAGTTTGAGCCTGTAGCAAGGGTGTTTGCTAAAATTGTTAATGGAACGGTAGAGGTAGTTGGCTGCGTAATTGTAACTGCGCCATTGGCATCTAGACCATTTTTTACTTTAAAATTTTTATCGCTCATATTGGTTCACATTTCCCCATAATAGATAACTTAATTATAACATTGTTTTAATTAGTTTAACTGTAGCGTTTGTAGTAGCCGCATCTGTAATTGTTACTTGAAGTATGCTATTTGTGCTAGATACTGATGCTGTTACTAGGATTCCTGTGATTCCTCCCCCCATTTCCATAATTCCGTATTCTGTAGAGTCTATTGAGGTTCCGTCGGTGTGGACAAGAACCTTTGAGCTTCTAACCTTTGAACCTTGCTTAATTGAAATTGTATATTCAATTGTAGTAAATGATGAAATTGCAACTGTATCAACAGTTGTTGCGGTATTTGCAGAAATTGTAGAAGATTCGTCTCCAGATCTTGCTATTGTTGTAATTGCTCCACCTGTACCACGGTAGAATAATGCTCCAGAATTTACATACAGGATTCCGCCTGTTGTTGGATTAGATGTTGGAACAGTTGTTGCATTTTTAATACCTAATACACGACTTCCTCCACCCAAATCATCAACGGCAGAAAATAATTGAATATTTCCAGAACCAGGGAAATTCATAGTATAGTTTCCGTCTGAAACCCCTTGGAATCTGTATACCGATAAATTATCTCCCGCAATTCTAATGCTTCCATTAGTATTAATAAGACCATCGACGCCAACGCTTGCAATTACTGTGCCTGTAGAATTTTTCCACTCTTGAAGTTTAGCAGTTTGTGAAGCTGCGCCTTTAACAGTAAGTGGAACAACTGCTGCTCCGCCTGCAGTTGCTTGCATTAAATATGAAGAATAAATTCCTGGTGCATAAAAACTTCCACTGCTATCAATTGCTGTGCCAGCATACCCAGCAGAGTTCTGCCACTCTTGCAGATTAGCGGTTTGGGAGGCTGCGCCACGAATGATTGCGCCCTTTTGTCCTGCTCCGCTTGTAAATACGCTAAGTCTTGGTAATGTTCCACCGTCAGTATTGTAATAATTTCCAAATGTAGAATTCGTAGAGTTCCAAGATTGACCATATTGATTTATTTCAAATACTGTTGAACTGTTATTTACAATTGATAATGCAGTATTTGAGTATCCTGTTGAATTTGTTGTCAATCCACCAGTAGGACCTACACTTGCCAACACAGTTCCAGAACTATTCTGCCACTCTTGTAAGTTGGCGGTTTGAGAGGCAACTCCCTGAACAACTAATCCCTTATTTGTAACAGCATTAGTATTTATTTGAACTGTTGCAAGATTGTCTACAGTTGTATAAGGATTAACTATTATTTTATTATTTGTTCCAGACGCAGTAGTTGCAATCATTACGTTTCCGTTATTAAAGTTAAAGTTCTTTCCACTTGCAACACTAAGTCTCATATTACCAAGAGTAGATATTGTATAGTCCCCGCTTGATATAAAGTTAGTACGTCTCATTGCAAGAGAGTCCCCACCAAGTGCTCCTGTCTGGAATGTTATAAATCCAGCATTTACAGAGCTATCGTATCCCCATGAGGATCCAAAATTATTTGCTATGCCGCTAAGACCCCCGCCAATATTTACTTGATTAAGAGATGTATCTACATTAAAGACTATTGTTCCCGCTGCATTATAAAATGTTCCAGCATTTGTTGTATTTGTTACGCTAGAAACAGACAATCCTTTAGCAGAAAAATTACCGCTTGAGGAAATAGATGAAAGGACGGTACCAGCACTATTCTGCCATTCTTGAAGATTTCCAGTTTGATTAATTGAGCCAAGTTTTACTACAAGCGTTGGATCTGTTACATTTCCAGGAGCTGGAGCTATTCCCATTCCATATGTGCTGTGTACGTGTATAGCAGAAACGCCATTTCCAATTGATAGCCCGCCAGCAGCTGAAAATCCATATGTTGAATATATTCCAGAGGCTCCTGATGTATTAATACTTCCATCTGATGAAACTCTTGCAATAATTGTTCCGCCAGAGTTTTGCCACTCTTGAAGATTTGCAGTTTGAGAGGCGAAGCCTTGAACTTTAAATACTACTTGAGCGGCACTTGTATTAAATGCAGTAGTCGTAACATCATTAAGATAAAGTCCACTACCTCCGCCTAGACCTTGAAGATTTTGAACATAATTATATGTATTTCTAAATATACCTTGATTAGTAATTTCTCCAATAGTAGACCCGCTAGAATTTTGCCATTGAATTATACTACCAGCCTGTGATGCGGCGGCTTTTACAAGTAAAACGCTAGATGAAGCATTTTGTGAAATAATAGATGTACTACCTGCAACGGTTAAAGTTTTAGCAGAAAAATCTCCACCGATTAATGGGGTAGCTGTATTAGTGTTTGCAATGTAAAGTTTGTTGGAGCCTGTTTCATTGTAACCTGCGCTGTATCCAAGAAATACATTTGAGCTACCAGTTACGTTTAAATAGCCAGCGCTCTGTCCTATTGCAGTATTTCTAAATCCTGTAGTAGTAGACCCTAATGAACTAATTCCTATTGATAAGTTTTCATAACCAGTTGTTGCAGCACCTAATGCACCGTATCCAATACCAACATTATAAGCACCAGTTGTAAGATAATACATAATACCACTGCCAAGTGCCATATTTAAATCGCCTGTAGTAGAATTTATTAATGAGTTAGCGCCTAAAGCAAAATTGTTGTTTCCAGTAGTATTAGACTGAAGTACTCCAACTCCAATTGCAAAGTTTCCAGAACCAGTTGTGTTACTAGCAAGAGCTAGTTGACCAAAAGCAATGTTACTGGTGCCAGTTGTAGCAGCACCTTTACCTATTACATATCCATTAATTGATACATCAACCGTAGAAGTTAACTTGCCTGTTGCGTCAATTTTGGCTAACACAGTCCCAGTAGAGTTCTGCCATTCTTGTAGATTGGCGGTTTGTGAGGCTGCACCTTTAATAATTAGGCCCACAGTAGATGCGGTAAATCCATTAACTAATACATTTCCAGCATTATTAATTCTCATTCTTTCAGATAAAGTTGTTGATCCAATTTCTGTTGTATGGAATGTTATTCTTGATGGATATGAAGTGGCGCTTGGGGTAGAATTATCATTAGATATTAATACCTTTCCAGATTCACGGTTAAATGAACTTACATATTGTTCTCCTGCTAAAGTTACAAGATCATCTCCTGCTACAGCATCTGTATATCCATTTCTTGCTTTAATTCCTACAAATCTGCCGCTTTTTGTAGATGCAGATAAATTTCTTAGCCATACTTGAGTATTATCAGCGCTACTTGTATCAATAACAATTCCTGGATAATTTATACCAACTACAGCACCGTTAAATGTTGCCGCATGTATGCCACCATTGCTTGTTACGCTAGCTACGGCAGTCCCCGCACTACTTTGCCATTCTTGAATATTTGCAGTTTGGGATGCTGCGGCTTTGACAATTAAACCAACAGTTCCAGTTGTTTGTGAAATAATAGATGCATTACCAGCAATGGTTAAAGTTTTAGCAGAAAAATCTCCACCGATAAGAGGGGTAGTCGTATTAGTGTTTGCTATATAAAGTTTGTTGGAACCTGTTTCATAATATCCTGAGTCAGTTCCTAAGAAAATATTACCAGAACCAGTTGAATTTGAAAATCCAGCATTACTGCCAAATCCTATATTATTACTGCCTGAAAGATTTAATAGTAAACTTTGAATTCCAACTGCTGTGTTGCCACCACCAGAAACATTAGTTACCATTGCATTAGCGCCAATTGCAGTATTACTATATGCATAATTATTGTTTTGTAATGCACCTTGACCAAATGCGGTGTTATACCAACCATTTCTATTGTTGTATAATGCACCTTGACCAAATGCAGTATTTTGAGTTCCAGATGTATTAAGTTGAAGAGATTGATTTCCAAATGCAGTATTGTAAGTACCAGTAGTATTTGAAACAAGTGAGTTAAGTCCAACAACTGTATTAGTTGAGGCCGAGCCAGCACCCATACCAATAACAACACCATTAATACTTGCATCAACAGCAGAGGTTAATTTACCTGTTGAAGAGATGGATGTTAGTACAGTACCAGCAGAATTTTGCCATTCTTGTAAGTTGGCAGATTGGGATGCAGCGCCTTGGACAACTAAACCTACATAAGAAGCATTACGTGCATTGACGGTCAATTTGTTTGAATTAAAATCTAAATACGGTGTCACATTGTTGTAGTCTGTAACGAATCTATTAACAAGAACTTGAGTTGCAAACAGAGTTCCATTTGCAGCAATACGAGTTTGAACAGTTCCGCCTGAATCTTGAGTTTCAAAAAGATTGGCAGACTGTGAGGCTGCGCCTTTGACAATTAGACCCTTGCTTGCTGCATCAAATCCATTTACAGTAACAGTTCCATTGTTTGCAATAATCATTTTACTTGTATAAGTTATTGCATTTCCAGCAGTTCCAGATGGAGCAGTACTAAAATCAAATCTTCCGTTACCAAAATTTATAAGAGTTGAGCCAGAGCTTTCAAAATATTTCCATCCTGAATTATAATAAGTATTTGTGCCTAAGTTATAGTCACCGCCAGTTTGACTATTTATAAAAATCATTCCTTGGCTTAAATGTATTATATTATAGGCAGATACGGCGACAGATGAATATGCACCAGAAGTTCCAACAAAACCTACAATTGGTGAAGCAAAAGTATTATTTCCAGTAAAGGTATTAGCGGTAGCAAGATAAGGAACACCAGTAATTGCTGAACCTGATGGAATTGTTACTGTGCCAGTAAATGTAGGGGAAGCAATGGGAGCCTTGGTAGCAATCGCAGTATCAACATCATCAAGACGAGCTTTAACTGTTGCCTTTGCACCCTTTGGGTTAGTTCCTAATTCACCCTCAATAGCTTCTATTGCATCATTAGCATTTGCATGTTGCTCTGAATGAGATGGACTATTTATTGGGCTGGAAGAAGTTGGATTTGTAAAGTTATCTAATGAGTTAGGGTAATTAATAGCCATTATGGAGTGCCGCCGTCAATTACAGGGTCCATTGGATAGGTTATATTACCGACTGAATAAATTGCACCGTCGTATGTATGAAGATGATCGGCTAACTCACCTGCTATTGGTGTCCATGTTGTCCCATCGTATACACGAAGTTCTGTTGCTGTAGTATTATAATAAATATCTCCACGACGTGCACCCGTTGGGTCTGTGGATAATTCTACCGCATTAAGAGGGACTAATCTTTTTACAGACATTTAATGCCCCCTTATCCTACAATAACTACCGTATATGCTCCAGCTGCTGGTGCGACTGTGAATCCTAGCGTTACAACAGAAGTTGAAGTTCTAACTACATCGCACTCTACTGTATCAAATGTTGAAGTGTCATAAACCTGAACTGTAACAACCCGTGTACCTAAATTATGTGTAACGGGTACCTGTGTTAAAGATCCATTTCCTACTGTTGTTGTATACTTTCTTGCAATTGAGTGGTAGTTAGTGCCATCATTTGTAAGTCCCCATGTTGCTGCAGCCTGGCTTGAGCCTGCTGATTCTCTCCATAGGATTTCTACGTCTGAAGACGTACCACGCTCTACTCTTACTCCAGCATCTACTGTTGGAGTTCCTGTAAAGTCGGTATTAAGATTAATCTTATTATCAACAATATTTACTTGAGTAGTATTTACTGAGTTAATTGTTCCTGTTACATTGAGGTTTCCACCAACTGTCAAGTTGTTAGTAACAGTTACATCATCTGGGAGACCAATTGTTACTGTAGTTCCTTCTCCAGATGTTGGGCTAACAGTTACTTCATTTGTTGTACCTAAAATGTTTTGTACATAATCGCCAGTTGTATCTGTTCCAAGTGCTACAGAGTTTGGCTGTACTGTTGTGGCAATTGAAACACTGCCAAGATTTGTCATTGTGCCAGAACCAGTTACATCTCCTGTAAGAGTAATTACTGGATCTTTATTAAGTGTTACTGCTCCTGCTGTTACTGTAAAGTCTGTTGAATCAAATGAAGCAACACCCTTTACTGATGAAGTTGCATCTTTTGCAGTAATGGTAATAGTATTATTTGTTACCGCTGTATCAATTGCGGCATCTCCTGTTACAGTTAATGTATCTGTAAGAAGATTTACTGTATCTGTGCCAGTTTCTCCAGCAATAGAAAGTACAGTTGCTACTGTTACTGTTCCTGCTGCAGTTAATTGACCTTGAGCGTTAACTGTAAATGTTGGAATTGCTGTTTGCGATCCATAAGAACCTGCAGTTACTCCAGTATTTGTAATAGAAATTGTTTCAGTACCAGCTGGGTCCCCGTAGGTTGCTGTAATACCTGTTCCGCCAACAATTGTTGATCCAATTACATCTTGAATAACTTCTGTAGAACCAGACATTGGCATCCATGGGCCATTTGGTGATGTAAGTCCATTGTAGTAGTACATCACATTGTCTGCGTTGTTGTAATAAATCTGTCCAGATACAGGTGCCGATGGAGCTGAAGCTAATCCCTGGATTCTGGCGTTCTGAAGCTCATTCTTATTAAGATTGATATCAGTTACAAATAATCTTGCCATTTTCTATTCTCCTTTAGGATAGGTAAGCTATCC
>Ga0209296_1000672_pt1 | contig 29008 bp, 36 predicted proteins | sample S_130206_EF_Meta_FD_187319 | JGI IMG/M metagenome (GOLD analysis project Ga0209296, IMG submission 187319) | Freshwater microbial communities from Lake Simoncouche, Canada to study carbon cycling - S_130206_EF_MetaG (SPAdes) (version 2) | ecosystem: Environmental > Aquatic > Freshwater > Lake ... | reverse complement strand
TAATTAAAAATTATGCTATCAGAATTGATAATATGACTCGACCTTTAAATATTGAAGATGATAGTGTTTTTAATTTTGATAAAGAAATATACATTGAGTCTCTATATAAAATGACAACTGATGAATTGCAATCTCTGCCTGACGGTATTGAAAAATCAATTTTAGTAGACAAGGAAATTCACTCAATGAAAGGCGATGCAATTGCCTCTAAATATAATATGAATTTGAATACAGTTAAGACTAAAATTAGAAAGGCTCGAAAGATGCTAAAGGATTCTGTGCTTATTAAAAATCCACAAATGAAAGAAAATTTAACTACTTATTTTTAAATTATGAAAGATTTTATTAATCCTGTTACTTTTTATGAAACTATGGTAATCATAGTTAAAAATTTAAAAAATTTTATTTTTTATAGAACCAAAATGTCAGCTATCAATAAAAGTGGAGTTCTAAAACAGACAGGTTTAAGATTAGACCTTCGAGCTAGGGCATATTACGTATTAAATATTGAACCTGAATTATTAATGATGGGCCAAGATACACTAGAGTTAGAAAAAAGTAGAGTATTTGAGTCATTAACTAAAAAGAAAGAACTTTTTGAAAACCATAATTTAACTGAATTAATTGAGGCAAAAACTGACCGAATTAAAACCTCTGACTACTATGCCTACCTAATTCAAATTAAATATAGACCCATGGCTACTGTTTCAAACCATATATATGTATTAAGCTGGTTAACCTGTTTAGGTTTTATTGCCTATTGGATATACCTAGGTTTTTTAAATTACAATGAAATCCAAACCGGATTAGGGGACTTGCTTAATAAAAAGTAAATAAATAACTAAAAAATAAATTATAAATGAAATTTATAGATCAACACTTTACTAAAATTATAATTATCATATTGTTTATTGCCTTTATACAAACCTGTACAATTTCACGAAAATCTTCAAGTTTAGAAAAGCAGTCAAAAATAACAAATGCAAGATTAGATTCAATTCAGGCTATCTTATTTACTAAAAATGATATTGCTAAATTAATTGAAATTGAAGGTTTAAAATCTGAAAAAAGAATGATTCAATCAACTGACCGTAAGATATTTGATGTAAATCGTCAAGCTGAAATTGATAAAGAGATTAAAAAGATTGAATCAACTAAGTAATGGGGTCAAATACTGTTAAATATTTTATAATTAGTACATTTGTAACTCTATACCTGTTAGTATCCGTTATCTCTACAATTCACGTAATTAGCTTTTTTGAATTATCAAATCCGCAATGGTTAGCTATAAGCTTGGCTATTGCATTTGAAATTGGAGCAGCTGCCTCATTAGCATCATTAATAACCCTTGATAAAATGAATAAGGGTATTGTATGGGGCCTTTTTATTATATTAACATGCATGCAGGCAATGGGTAATACATATTATGCCTATATTAATTTAGAAAACTTTCAAGGTTGGATTGAACTATTTGGATTAAGTGAAGAGGACCAAATTTATCAAAAACGAATTTTATCAATTGTAAGCGGTGCAATTTTACCAGTCATTGCCTTGGGTTTTATTAAAGCACTGGTTGACTATATTAAGCCAACCCCTGAGCAAATTGAGGTTAAAACTGATAATATAGTTGAGCCTGACATTAAATCAGCAATTCCTATAATAAATAGTATTGAGCCTGATCCAATTGAGGACACTGATACTACTTATATGGATCAATATTTACCAAGCAAACCGGCTGAGCCAGTTGTTATAGATACGCCCGAAATTAATAAAACTCGGGTATCCACTAAACTAACAGATTCAGCCCTTGCAAGAGGGTTTAGTGGTTTAAAAAAACCATTTGACCCATAAAAATATTAACCAATGAATGCCGTATATTACATATAAGGATGATCCTTTAGCCAAAAGAGTTAGTGCAGCATATGCCAATCTGTGTAGTAAATTTCCAAGTAAGAAATTTTTAAAACTAGTAGACCGATGTTTTGCTATTTTTAATGGGTCAAAGAAAGAGGCTAACTTTTGTGAATTAGAAGAGTTTATTTATCCAGTAGATGGACAATTATCAATTAATTTTGAAGTATGTGCAAATGAAACCTTATCAATATTTGATAATGGATTAGACGATATTAGTTCATATACTGCATCTGGAACTCCATCAAATTATCCATTAGGTGCGGACTCTGAATATATTGATTCAGTTGGAAATGGTACAGTCTTTTACTTAACTGCAAATGACCGAAACTATGCTAGGGGTTGCATACTATATGTAACCTATCCATCACTTGATAAAAACGGAGATGATGTATTACCAGCAGATCATGAATGCAAATTAATATTAACAAATCGAACTCTTGAAACCTATACAGTTTCATTACATCAGTTTTTCGCTCATTTCTCTAATCCTGAAACCAGGGGAGCGGATAGTTTGATAAATAAAATAGAGATATTTAATCCAAATGATAATTTTAGTATTAAAGTAACTGGATTAATTGTATATGTAAAAAGTAATGAAGACCCAAGCGATTGTGCTTGTTAAAAAAAAGATAATAAAATGATCGGACCTCCTGCTAAATTTTTAAGAAAACATACCTCTGCTGAGAATTCAACAAATTATACCCCAGCTTTTACTGACCTATCTGGTTTTGGAAGCTCAAATGGATCGGTTGGTTCATGGACTCCTCTGTATTATGGTGTACATAACTATAGTGCTGCTCAAACAATTTCAGTATGGACAGTTGAACAAGGAACTGCTGGAACTGGAGTAAGTGTTTATGTAGCTCAAGGAGGTACGTTTTATGCAAATATTTCAAAATTAACCGTTGGCACAAGTGGACCAGTTACGTTACTCGGTACAACAAATACTCAAGTTTCTCTATAATGGTACCAGTTTTAACCTTTGGTCAAAGACAACAAGCTCTAACAGGTCTTCCATTTTATGGAAAATCTGACTTTAATTTTGTTGCCTCAAAATCGCCATTCAGTAATGGTATTTCAATTAAATTACTGCCATTAGCTGATTTATCTAGACCTGAAGTGGTTGTAACTGACGAATTTGATATTGATCTTAGAGCTCTAAATAATCAATTTAAAAAGGGTTCTAGAATTACTGGTGTAAAAATTAATTCAACATTTACCAATAAGAAAAAGGAACCAACTATGATAATTGGTAAATTTGAAGGCATGACAATAGATAAAGGAACCAAGACAATTAGGGCATTTATTACTGATCAACAAACCTTTAAAAAAGTTGAAGTTTATCCAGAAAGTTTAAACCGATTAACCGAATCCAAATCATACCTAGCGAAAACCTTCCTAGCCTTTGTGATATAATTATTTAAACAACTCAATTAATTATGATAGAAGAAGAACAACCATTAGATGAGGCTGCGCTTTTTTTGGAAAATCAAGATAAGATTTACGGAAAAAATGTCGATATTAAAAAGGTAGCTCAACCTGCTCCAGTTACTGCATTAGGTAATGCCTTAACCCCAATGCTAGAGTCTACAATCGGAGGTCCAAATGATTCACTTTGGAAAAATGTTCCATTAGAAAATCTGCCAAGCAAAGGATTATTTTATCCAGCCGGTGCAGAGATTACAATAAAGGCAGCAACGGTTGCTGAAATTAGGCACTGGTCTACAATTGATGACTCTGATATATTAGATATTGATGATAAACTAAATTATGTTATTGAAAAGTGTAGTCGATTTAAAATAAAAGGCGGAACTTCATGGTTATCATGGAGAGATATTTCAGAACTAGACCGAGTTGCTATAATTTTTCTAATTCAAGAATTAACATTTCCAGCTGATCAAAATTCATTATTTTCAGAATTTGAATGCACTGAAACCTGTAAAGGTGAAGTTAAATGGAAAGACTCAGTTAAGATTAAAAGTTCTATGTTAACCTTTATTGACTTACCTGATGAAATAATGAAATATTATTCAGCTGAATATAAATGTTTTGAGGTAAAGTCAGAAAAATTAAATGAGACTTTTTATCTATACATGCCAACAATTGGAGCAATTGAACGACTAAGAGCCAGAATTGCTGAGGCTAAGTCTAAAAACCGAAAGCCAGATATGGCATTTTTATCAGTAGCAGCCTACTTAATTCAAGACTGGCAAGCATTTACTCAACAGGAATATTATAACTTAATTAATGTTTCATATGCTTGGCATATTAATAAATTTACATTTATTAAAAAGTTTACTGAATTAATTGAAAATGCTAGAGAATCTGTTGTAAATACCGTTTGTCCAAATTGTGGAAACAAGATAACATCACCTCTTTTTACACAGTCCAGCTTCACGTTCAGGGATTTTTTCCTTATTTCAGGTGGACTTGACGAACTTATTTGATATTAACCGGATTCTGGCAGTGAAGCTTAATCAATCATTTAATAGTCTATATGAATTACCATATTATGAATATATGTACTATTTAAAACTTTTAATAAATGAGACTAATGAAAATTTAAATGAAGTCTTTGAACTTGAACCAAACCGGCCAACGTAATTAGCCAGTTTGGTTTTTTTATTATAAATAACAAAAAGAGATATTAAATTATTTAATTAAATATGGATCCTAATAAGACTAAAAAATTAGACGAAATCTTAACGGAACTTGCGGACAAGGATGCTGAAATTAAGAAATTACAAGTAGCATCCAAAACCGAAATTGCAGCCATGGATGCTGAAATTAAGAAATTAAACGAGGTAATAATTACTAGTGATAAATTACCGAAAGATGATAAACTTAAATTAACGCCTGGGGACCTAGCTAATAAAATAAAAGACTTAGAATTAAAAATAACTAACCGAACTAAAAAACTAGAAACCGACGCAGAAAAAATAAGGGTACAATTAAATGAAAGAGCTGTTTTAGATAATCAAATTGAATACATAAATGGAACACGGTTTGAATATTCTGATAATATTAATGAAAAAAAATCAAACGTATCAGTTTCATTATATGGAATAATACAGCGAGATGGAATAATTGTTTGGAATAAACCAATTGCGACTAGTAAAGTTGAAAAATATAAAAAGGGTGCAACTGGTAATACTAGTCTAACCTATATTAAAGAAGATTTAAAAAGACAATTAATTTTAGATAATATTGACCTTATTCGTAGTCAATATAACGTGTGGATTGATCCAAAGACGGTTACTGAAAGAACTACTAAAAGTCAACTGCCAAAATTTGAAATATCAGCTATAATCCAGGAAGAGACTGCAGATTCAAAAGCCGGCAACAATCAAAACAAGACATCCCCATACGAGTTATCTAAGGCTGAATTAGCAAATATTAACAAAGACTTTAGCGATAATAAAAAGAAAGAATCAACCTCGTATGTTAACAGCGGTATTTCTGACCTTAAGGATATTATTCCAAACCCAAAGGATCAGCTAAATCCGCCTGACTCTAAGTATGAAAATCGTAAAAATAATCAGTTTAACTCAACTGGAGTACCTGTTCAGCCTACTGTAAATACCGTTATTACCAATAACAATTTAAATATTACAAATCAAGAGAACACCAATATAAATTCAGAGCCGCCTCTAACTACATTATTAAATAAGGTGCGCAAAGCTACACTTGCATCAAAAATAAGATCAAAAACAAATTATGAAACCCAAATTAGCAGTAATAAGCTAACTGAATCAGATAAGGTCACAGTAACCAATGAAATATCAAAATTAGAAAAAGAAATTACTGAAGGCATTAGTTTATATAATACAAAAAGCCCCAATGATAAAATAGAAAGCCGTGAGCAGTTAATGGCCGCCGGCACAGAGCCGGCTGTTGTATCTAATGATATTGGTCCAGCTGTTATACTTAATGCAGATAATAATAAGTCAGGTAGTTATGTTGAAACGGGTAATACTAATATTAATCCTATTACGGATAGTGCAAAAGATCAGCTAAACTTATCTGGAGATAAATCTCCGTATTTAGAGCGTAACTCGGCTTTACCTGAAGAGCCTACTGCTGCCAATTTAATCAGCCCAACCAATACCTCTACTGCAGAATATAATAATACAGATACAGATAATTCAACTACCCAAATCTCAAGTGATCAAGCCTATGACAAGATGATGAATAGTCGTATTTATAATCAAGATACTAAGACTGGGGATAATTTTAATAACTCAAGTACTAATATCGTGCAAAGCCCTGCAATATCTGCGAGTACTGGCAAAAAAATATTAACCGAACCATTTGCTGCCATACCTAATATAATTAAAAATGTCGGCAGCAAAACTAATAACCTATTAACTGAAATTAGTAACAAGAATAATATAAATTCCTCAGGCGCTTCACCGTATTCATTAGGTGAGACTGGCACCGGAACCACTCAAACCATTAACAATAATATGCAACAACAGTTAACCAATATGCCTCAATCTGCAGCGGTTCCTCCGGAAGAGAAACCTGAACCTGTTGATAATTCACAATTGGCTCTTAATTCTCAACTATTACATGCAATATATGATGTGCTAACAACTGGAATAAAAGTAAAATACTCATAATGAAATATCTAGATCAAATAAAAAAAATCGTATTAAATTACGATAAAATTCAGCAATCTTTAAATTTATTAGAAGAACAGGCACATATCCTAAATTTAAGTAAAAATTCAATTGAATTACAGTTAGCTGAAGTAAAAGAGTCAGAACGGCTCCTAATAGATAAAATAAAGTCTGAAACTGGAGAAGTTCCTGACTTTTATAAAATTTTACAAGAATTACAAAAAGCATGATTTCAAATTTTATAAATTTATCAAGTTATTGTGTACTTGAATTTAGAGCAACCCCAATTGGTGATGCAAATCCACCATTATTAACTTCACAATTTTATCTAGTTGATAATAAACACTTAGGTATTAAACAAATTTATAATACTGATGGATATTCAGCAACCACTCGCAATACTAGAAATTTTAGTCTTATTGGGCTAGGTGGATCTAAGTTAATATATAATGATATTACATTAATTCCAATGTATTCAGATTTTGATCCATTAATAACAGAAACCACTGTTTCTAGTGAATTAAGTATTAATATGGTAATGGACACAATGCGATTTCATTTTGCATCAGGTTTTAATTTTACTGAAGTTGAACATATAATTGTCGGAGCTCGTCATAAACTTAATAATATTACTCAAATCCAGTTAGCCAATATTATATTAAATGCAGTAACCACTGCCTCACTTTTTAGTTATAATACCCGACCTCTATTTTTAGCCAATACAATATATGATAAGTATATTGATATTAAAATTCCATCAATTCCATGGCTAGATGCAGACTTTAAACAGTTTGGAGCCAATTCATTTGAACATGCAATAACTGGTGGTATTGGTTTTATTAAAAATGCCCCAATTACAGTATTTTTAGCAGAAGCGACCCAATCTGATTACTTTGCACCAAATAATATAACATATGAGCAATATCAAATTACTCAATATTATGAAGGTTCAGTTTCGCAAATTAATAAATTTGATACACTAGGTTGCCAAATTGCCGAGGCAGAGGACGGCGACTATATTGAATTTTTTGCAACCTGGAATGGAGCATTTCCAGATTCATTAATTGCAACCCTAAATGAGAGTGGAGCTGATCAAGAATGGATAATATCACATCAACTGACTATATACGAACATATTGGTTCAGATATTGTGCTATCTGGAAATTCTTTAATTTATCAAGAGTCTAATTTTGATACCCCATTAACGTATCGACCTATATTAAAACAGGCAGGATTTGCGGTAGCAATGTCAATTGACTATATCATGAGATTAATCAATAAAAAAAATGGGGACCAAATAATAAAAAGTGCCTCAATGAGTATTATTAATCCAAACCGCTATGGTAAAAAATTAGAAAAAATTGAATTATTAAACGGTCCACAGTCAATGCGAATATACAATAAAATTGAGCAAAAAAACTTTGAGACCAATGCAATTTTTTCAGGATCAGTACCATCACTAAGTACAAGTGCTCCAAGTACTACACTCTTAACTAATCAAATTACGTTATTAACCTCTCAAAGAAATGCACTACAGGCCCTATATAATAGTGCCCAAATTCCAATTACGTCGGTTATTAAACAGGTAAGTATTCAATTAAGCAGTGGTAATGCACTGCACTCAAATGGAGCAGAGGCTATTTATGGACAGGGCAGAGCAATATTAGTAATTGATCCAGTTGATAATTTAATAAAATTAACACTTTATAGAAAAGAGACCCTAGGTACAGCAATAATAAGTTTAGCCCAAATAAATTTAGTGGCTGGATTTACTGGCGTAACATTTAAATTAACATTCGGTACCACTAACGATTTTATATTTTCAAATACTTCAATTGGTAACATATCTAGTTTGGCAAGCGGCGAACTTTTATTTAGAATTCCAAAGGTTCAGGCTAAATTACTATTAGAAAATTCAGAGAATAATTTTATGGTAACCAAAGTTGACCCACTTGGAACCGAATCTCTTATGTATACTGGTACCTGGGTATCATCCTCTGATTATCAAGCCGCAAATAACGCGGCTGATATTGCCAGAGAAAATGCAGTAACTGCTGCTGCCTTAGCCACTGCCCTTGAAACAATTCGTACATTAACTAAACTAAAAGATGATGCACTTAAGGCAAAAAGTGATGCACAGTCTGCCTTATCAACTCATATGTTGACACATACAAATGGCGGTGGAAATACTGGATCTACAACAACCGCTGCTCCTACTACTACCGCTGCTCCTACTACTACTCTTCAGCCAGTTGGTTTACCATCAATTAGTTTCTCAACTCCATCACAAGGTCAGCCAGGTACACCGTTTGGTATAGCTGGAAATTTCCCAGGCACAATTTCGGAAGTAGCACTTGGTGGTACTGCAGCTGGTTTAATTGGCACTTTTCAACAAAATGATGCAAGTTCAATAACGGCAACTGTACCAAATTTATTGCCTGGCCTGTATACTATGTATGTACGCAATTCTGCAGGTTTTGGCACCAGTGCTGGTAAATTTGAAGTGATTGGTGCAAGTAGTCCAATAACTGTAAATTGGCGACTATATGTTGGACCTCTAAACGGCGGCAATACCGCATATATTGATTGGTTTGTTGGACTTAATCTTAATAATAGCGATCAATTTACTATAAAAACTTTAAATGGTACAGTTGAAACTACTCATGTTACAATAGGAACTAAAGCATCAATTGATGCATATTTGATGGTAGGTAATGATGGTTATATTAGTGGAAGTTTTAATTATACAGCAATTAATGGTCAAATTAAACTTAAATTAACTAGAACCCTAAATCCTGGAGCCGGAGTTTCTAACTTTAATAAAAATCAAATAGCATTAGACCAAACTGTAATACATTATCAAAATAGAAATGGTTCAACTAATGCCTATAATAATTATTTTGATCCTTGGGTATATAATTCATCATATACGGTTTCCGATGGTTGGGTGACATTTACAACAGGTCAACTATTTATACAAGGAGAACAGGTATCGCTGGATTTACAATCAATTCTTGGATAATTAATTTATTATAAAAAGCCATAGATAAATAAAGTTAGAGAATATATTAAATAAATAATAAAAAAGATAACTAGTTCAATGAACAGTCTCATACAAGAATTAACAACCGAGTTAAAATCAAATACTCAAATTAAAGATAGTATTGTCGTAAAGGTAGTATTAGAGTCAATTAATAATTCAGTACTATTAGGAGTTGCTTCTTCTGATGTATTAGAAAATGCACTTTCTACACTTGACCAATTAGCTCAGGCTACAGTTAATGAAAACTTAAAAGAGGTAGTTGCTAAATTTAAAAAAATGGCAGTAAAACCTACACAGAGACTTCAAAACATGGCAAAAGAGGCTGGCATATCAATAAAGATTAAGGCCTTAAAAGAGTCAGCCATGTATGGAGATCCAACTTTTAAATATACAATTTCTAAAATTGAAGAAAAGTTAGCCGGTATTCCAGAGTTTAGACTAATTGGAGTTATTTCTGAAGCATTAACACCTTATTCATACGACAAGAATGTTGCCAATACGATTTCTGAATTAGCAAAATATGTAAATAAAAATCGTGCAAAATTAGAGGTAATCAATGCAATATTTGAAATGAGACAAACAAGTTCAATGATTTATAGCGAATCTATTGCAGAACTTGAAAATTCATTATTAGAAAATTCATATAGTTCAGATACTCTTAAGATGAAAATGCGTGGAAAATCTACACTACCTATTGTAAATAGACTTATTAATACCCTAAGTATGGTTGAGTCTAAATTATCAGGTAAATTTAATATTGGACTAGGAAATGGAGATGCAAAAGTTAATTCAATTATTGCCCCGTTCTGTAAAATATCAGAGTCAGCAGCAGTTGTTTTTGTAGATAATAAGTTTATTAAATTAACTGAAGAAGAAAGCCCTAAGCAGGTAGAAATTTCAGACCTTGCTGAATTTCCAGAATTTGTTGAAGTTTGCGAAGCTTTTGCAGGTTTAAATTTTCAGGAGCAAGATAATTCAATTGTTACAAACGGTAGAAATTTACAAATTAAGTTCTCAATAAATGAAAATGGTAACTTAACCCTATTTGTTAATAATAATATAGTAGAAGACTTAACTAAAATGAACTTGTCTGAATTATTTGTTATGGAACAGTTTGAAACTCGTTCTAAATTAACAAAGATATTTAATTCATTAGACACTATTGTTAATTTGGAATTTGCTAAGAAAATTGTAAATGAAAGATTAGATAAAGACTCATTGGTATTTACACTTGGAGAAACTCTTTATATCTTTGAAAAGTTAGGTCAAACCAGACTTATTAAGAAAATGGATGGTTTACAATTTCATAATTACGTAATGGAAAATTTCAAATATGATGTTAGCGAACTATATTCAATTGAGTTAGAAGATAATGAATTTAAACTTCGTGAACTTGAAGAAGATAAAAAGGTAATTGAGTCAGACTTATCTAAACTGGAATTGTCAATTTCTAAATTAGAAGAAGCCTTAACCGACTCTACTTTATCTGAAGAGTATCAAACGCAATTATCTGATCTTAAAGTTTCAATTGAAAAGAACGTAAACTCTCTTAAGAATCACTATATTCAATTAGATCAATCGAAAAAAAAAGCATAAACGAGGCTGAGTCGATTACACTAGTTTCTCCAAAAACTGCAAAATATAGTGTTGGAAAACGGGTTGTACTAAATGATAATACTTCAGGTACAATTATTGGAATAGATGCAGTTAGCGGAACCTATCTACTAATGACTTCAGATAACAGGTCAATTCGGGTTAAAACCTCAGATATTGAAAGTTTAGAAAAACCCAAGGATAATGACTATCAAATATCTGGAATTAATCCAGATAAAACTGATGAACTTTCAATTAAAGATACTCCATTTGATTTAAACCAAGACAAGTAATTATAGTATAATAGTCTAAACATTATAGAAAAATGGCAGACGTATTATGCTCAATTGAGGAAGCTAGAGAAGCTGGAACTCTTCAAGTCTTTGAAAAAAAGACTAAATATCACGAATATAAATTTCTGGTTAGGTCAGAAGAAGAGATCAAATTCAATGTTTCTCAAAATATCTCAATGAAGCCAACTGGTGGAGAGTATTTTAAACCATTATTTTTACCTCACTATGCACAGGACGGTAATCCATTAAGCCTGGATGATCTTAATCAAGAAGATACTTGGTTAGATGCTGGAGCACATATTGGTATATTTGCAACCCGACTACTTACCCAATTTCCTAAAATTAAAAAAGTTTATTCATATGAGCCATTCCATAATAATGTAGAATTTGCTCAACAGAATATTGAAATGAATGGTGTACAGGATCGTTGCGAAATTATTGAAAAGGCAGTTGTACCCGGTGACGAAACCTCGGTAGACTTTTTTCTTTCTCAAGATTCAGGTAAACACTCAGTTCATCCAGTAAAAGGTAGAAAAGTAATGACTGTACCTGCTGAGAATATTAATGAAGTTCTTAAAAAGGTTAACTGCGTAAAGATGGATATTGAAGGTCTAGAATATGAAATGATTAGGTCAATTACTGACTGGAGTAAAATAAAATTATTTATTGTAGAATATCATTTTCATTATAGTTGGCTACTTGAAAATCGCACTCAAAAGTTTAATGAAGTAATGTCAATTATGGAAAATAACTTTGATCGTATTTTTGTAAACCGAAATGCTGGAACAAGTAAGCATTTCATAACTCACTTTGCTGGATTTAAAAACGTGTAAATGGAAGTATTAAAAGTAATTGAAGAGGCTAGAGAAATTGTAGAGTCAATTGGTGAAACTTGTCCAGTCTATGTTGGATTTGAAAAATCTGAATATATTGTTACTGGCAAGCAGATGCAAAAAATCGCCGAGGCTCTTTATTCAGCAGATTGTGAACTTTATAATATATTAAATAAAACTTAATTAGCTAAATAGTATAACTAGATATGCAAACTACTGAATCTAAATCTTTATATGCTTATTTCGGAGAATTAGGTTTATTTAGTGGAAATATTCCAGGCCATACCTTTTATCAATTAGGTTTACTTGACTCCATTTCTGAAAAATATGGAGTTAGCCGATTTGATTTTTTAAACTATATAGATGATGCTCCGCCAGTCGATATGGTTCCAATTTTTGGAGATGGTAAATTAGGTTCAATATTTCATACCTATAGCAAAAAATTAATTGATCATTACCGAATAGGCTTCAATCGAGTTATTTCTAATATTGAAGATAAGAGCTATTCAAAGTTATTTCTAAAAGCCAGATTTCGTAATTTATCAACTCTTGAAAAAAAATTAACTGATGCTTCAAAATTTGAAAAAATTATTGAAGTTGCAATTACTGCTGGTTATGACCCAAAAGATATTGTAGTTTTAGATACAGATCTTTCGCTTAGTGAATCTTTTATTGCCAGACTGGCTGAATTAGGAATCACTAGAGAAATTCCATCAATTACAATACCCGGAATAGGCAAATCATTTTTGAAAAGTTGCATGGATCTACATCAAAAGTCAAGTGTTATCAAGCCTGCAAATCTTATATACTACGGAAATTTATCATTTGAAAATTATAAATCTGGCCACAGTAAAAATACAATTATTAATGATATTATTAATAATGTAGACCATATGACACTATTTAGTGGTGACTCTTTTAAAATGACGGTTGCGGCAAAGTCAACTCCTGAACTTGAGCAATGGATTAATTCAACTAAGTTGGTTAAGTTATGCCCTAGAGAGAACCGTAAAGATATTTGGACTGCTCTTGAAAATTCGCTGGTTTCAGTAAATGTAAGTAAAGATCTCTATTTAAAAGAAGGTTTTATTCCAGCCCGAGTATACGAATCGGTTATATTTGGAACTATCCCAATTTCATATAAGGTTGGAAGCCAGCCTGCACTAACTTTTAATACCGTATCTGAATTTGAAGAAATTTGTAAATTCCTAAAAGATTGTTCCGGGGCCGACTATTTTAAAATACTTAGTCAAATAGCCGATTCGCTTTAATTAATATTTCACTAATAAATAATAAAAAGTATTAATGATTAATGAAATTTATAACATCATCGACTGAATTTTTTGAACTTCATAATAATCCTAAATTAATTAAACTTAGGGAATCTATATTGGCAGTTCCTATTGATAATTGGAAATATATCAATACTCTTAAATTTAAACCAGCTAGGGAAATTTCTAAACAAGAGGCCTGGGCCATAACGTCTCATCAAATATACCTATTAGAAAATTTTGATAGTATATCAGAGATTAACCGAAATGAAAGCTTACTAACCAGATATGGATATAAGCCAGTTTCTTTAACTCTAGAAGGAGCATATTTAGAAACTCTCGAATCTCTTAATTCGTTAAATGAAAGCCTGGCTGATTCGGTTAAAAGCTTTTTATTGCTAATGACAGACGGCGGCAATGCACTTGGTATAGTACACTTTGTATTAGATATTATGTCTCTTATTCCAACATCCTGGTTTCTTTTTCCTTTTGATGTTACTGCATCTTTAGTAAATGCACTAATTTATATTTTTCAAGATGAACCGAGTTATATACTGGCAGCTATAAATATTCTATTTGCCTTTGCTGGCCCAATTGGTGCCGGTCTAAAAGTAGCAATTAAGCCATTTATAAAAGGAGCAGAAAAGTTGTTTGCTTTGGTATTTAAAGGTTCAAGCTCAGCAGCCTTAAGGGCTGGGGCAATGGAATTTACATCTGGCGCACTTGTTATTGATAAAGCAGCCGCATCAGCTGGTGGAATTATTCCAAAACTTGGAGACATATTAAAGTCAATTGGTACATTCATTCTTAGTACTGGACTTCTTATAATCAAGTCGCTAATTTCACTTATATCTAAATCAATTCAATTAGTATCATTAGGTAAGCTTAAACTACCAGCTGGTGCGGTTAGATGGGTTGATGAGCTTGTTATTAAAATGACCTCGGCTGGAAAGGCCGCAACTGAAGCCGGTGAACTTTTGGTAAAAGAAGACTCTAGATTACTTGCGGGTGCTGCGGCAACCGCTGATGCTGGTTCAATTGCAGCAAAGGATGCAGCGAACCTTGCTGGTAAAAGTGCAACGGAGGTGGCCCTAATTGGGGATAAAACGGCGAAGTCGCTTGGAGAGCTTAACCTATTAAGTAAAGATCTTAAGCTTGAGATTCAAGGCTCAAAAGAATGGGAATCACTTGTGAAATCGGGTGTAAGTCCTAAATTTAAAGAAATTTATCTAAAGTCTGCGGTAACTGAAAAATTAATAGGCGGTGTTCTTAACGCTAAATCCGCAACTTCAATTGTAAATTTAATGAAAGAGACTAAAATCTCTAATGAACTTGTAGCTATGGGATGGCGCCCAGGTGAAGCTGCTCTGGTTGATGCAATTAAAACTGGCAAACCTGCTGAAATTTCTAGATTATTTAAGGAAATGTCCGAAAATCCTGCAATTATGGAACATATTATTTCAAAGGAAGCTCAGGTTGCTAAAACCTTATCTATATTTAAAGAGTCGCCTGAGGCCTTAATTGCTGGAACTAAAAATCTTAAGCAGATTCAAAAAACTCTTGCTAAATTAGCTGGATATCGTGGCACAAGCTTAAGGGTACTTATGGCATTTATTATAAAACAGTGTTTAAAAGGCGAATGTGCAACTTTGCTAATCAAAGGAACCCCTTCTGAAATTTTATCACGAGTATCATCATCTGCTACTGGTGCAATGACTTCTGGTGCACTTAATTCGCTAAACGAACTATTATCTAAAATCATAATAAACGAAGACACTGATCCACTTGCTGAAATAAGTTCAGCTGAACTTGAAGAATTAAAAACCAGTAATCCTGAGCAATATCAGGTACTGTCTGATAAAATAGAGGCGGCTGCCGCTGCTAAGTCAAAGATAGTTAACGAAACTAATGCTAATCCATGCCAGTTAAATAGTGCAGTCGCTGTTTCTAAGGCTACTGCTCTTATAAAATGGCATCATGCATATAAAGAAGGACAGATTGAAACTGCTTTAATTACACCTGAGGATTTTAAAGAAGCTGGTATCTCTGACTATAATAAATCATTACTTCGCTTAATTAACCAAGATACCAATATTGATCCACAGCACCCAATCTCAGCAAGTGATCCAGTTCATATCGCATATATCTCTGATGTATTTAGTTATAAAGATGGAGCACTATTAATTAATGAATCACCTACCTCTAAGTTAGATGAAACCCTTGATCTTTTAATAAAGGATGGAAAATTAAGTCCAGATAGAAGAGAAGAAGTTAAAGAGGAAGTGCTTGCTCACTGGAAAGGTGGAACTTTTCCAGATTCATTTGGTATTAATGATATTAATCTAGATGAATCTTTTTTTAAAATTGGAAAATTAATAACTCGTAGATGATAAGACCATTTGATGAGTTTCAAGTCCATGATATTTTCTCTAAAAAAATTGCCCTAATTGGAGAAAACCATAATATTCCTGACCTATTTAACAGTGATGCAAAGATTAGCGTACAAATTACCCCAAACGAATATTCAACGCATCAAGTATTTAATAGATTAGCCGGCTCAGATGTAATTCCTGGATTTGTAGGAGACCGATTTAAGGCTATGAAATTAAGGACACCAATTTCAGTAATTTCTCCAAACTCTACTATTCAAACTTTTCCAACATTTAGACACCTGAATAGTGCAAATTTATTAAAGGGTTCAATTTATTTTAGTAAACCGAAAATTGATACTCAAATTCAGGTGGCTACATATGAAGGTCGTATAATTGGAGCTAGAGAGATAATTGATGGCAAGCCAATTCATTTAAATACAGCTCGATATCCTGAGATTCCAATATTATCTCAAATTTCTGAAACCTTATATTCTAAATTAGCATCAGAATTTTCTAGATTTAGAATAGGTTTTACTAAAGCTGGTCCAATCCTATTGGCAATGGAAAATTTTAAATTAAAAACACCTGAGCTTGTTGATTTATATTTCCAAGCATATGAATCTAAACTTGGAAAAATCCCAAATTGGTATAGACACCAAACCTCTAAATCATTAGTTGAAAAATATTTAAGTGAGTATATTAATAGAGAGGAGATTTCCAAGAAGTGTCCTTATTTACTTTAATAACTTAGCTATGATTAATACATTTGAAAAGTTCTCAAATACAGGCCCTAAAAAAAAGAGAGACAGTGCAGGTATTGCAATAATTTATAATTCAAAAATTTTATTAGTGCATGCAACAAATGGTAGCTGGGCTAATCCAGTTATGGGAATTCCCAAGGGTAAAATAGAGGATGGCGAATCGCCAGAAGATGCTGCACTTAGGGAAACATACGAGGAAACTGGTATACGGATTAAACCTAATCAGGTAGAGCAAAATACTGAAATAATTCAGGTATATTCTGGCAAAACTGTTATTAATAATATTCACTATTTAATTTGTAATATCAATAACCTATCTGAAATTGGCTTAACTGGCTTAACTGTGCCTAAATCACAATTACAAAAGGCCGAAATTGACTGGGCTGGGTTTATTGATATTGAGCTAGCCTATTCTAAAATAGCAGCAGCTCAAAGAATAATTTTAGATAGAATTTTCTGAAACTTGCCTATTTTTTTTAGTAATATAATCTAAATATAAATCAAATAATTTATGAAAAAAACAACCGACTTAATTACTGATTCACTAGTAATGGATGCGCCTGATACTGAAATGGTTGCAGGACCTGAGTCATCTACCGAAACTAACACTGAGCCTGAGGCTAAAGAAATGTCAGAAGTTGACAAATTAATTAATAAGCGTACTGGATATTGGGCTATTAATTTAGACATGGCAGATTTAAAATGGATTAAAAATGGCTGTAATAACAAATTTCCATTTACCGGTCCAAATGAGGCTTTTATGTTAATGAATTGTTACTTAGGATTTGCCTCTGCAATCGGAACACTAGAGGCAGCAACCAATAGCGGAATTGATAACCCTACTGTAAATTTATCAGCATCTGCAATTGAAGCCTGTGCCTTAATGTTAAATAAGTATGAAGGCTCTGGATTAGATACTGCTCAACGTGTATTTAGAATTGCAATTGCATTAAATAATGTAATTATGGAAATGAAATCATTAGATTCTCAAATTGCAAAATTACGAGAAGCTGAAACCACTCCAGCCTCTAATTAATGGGATATCATAGGCGATTATTAGATATTGATCTAATTAAATTAGCCGCATCTTCATCTAGCCATGACCTATTTGAAAAATATATGACTGCTGCTGATGCCTATTCATTTATGGATACTGAGTCCTCTATTCTTTGGGATAAATATTCAAATGGAAATGCTAAAAATAGACTAAAACTCTATAATGCAATTAAACTAATGTAAAATCGTTTTATTTTAAATTAAAAAGCCGCATTAGCGGCTTTTTTTGGTAAGATCCTTTAACAACCGGTTGGCATAGTCAACTGGTCTTTGAATTGCAGTTTTTCTAATATCAGGTAGTATTTTAAATAAATTTCTTCCTGGAATTGAATTTACCTCTAGTAGGTGGATTTCGCCGCTTTGATCTATTAAAAAATCCAATCCGATTTCTCCAATTGGGCCAGACTTTTTATCTAAAATATCAAATATTACCTGTGATGCGTCTCTAATTGACTGGGCAATCGGGCCGTCTATATCTTGGTTAAATATTGATTTTAAAATATTACTTAGGGTTTCTTTACTGCCGCCTTGATGTAAATTTGCGGTAATTTTACTGGGCTTAGCCAATCTAACTGCCATGCCTGTTCGTACTGGTTTTTTAGTCTTATCCCGTTGATATATTACCCGAACATCAAATACTCCTCCATTATATTGAGGTAGAGAAATACACTCTTGAATAATATAAATTCTGCCATTAGATCTCATACTTTTACGGATTGCATCAATGCGGTCTACTAAATTTAGGTCGGTTGCAGTTGTTGACTTATCTAAATAGTTAATTAAATAACTTGAGCCCTTTTTAGCTACCTTAATTATACCTTTACCGCCAGATCCAAATCTAGGTTTAATAATAGCCTCAGGATAATTGCTCATAAACCTAATAAGATTAGATTTACTGTATTTTTGGGTATGCGGAATCTTTAATTTGCCAAGGTCTTCATTTATTAAGGTTTGATAGGTTAAATATTTATCAAGTGATACTTTTCTAAAATCTGGACTGTTTAGCGGAGTACACCCAAGATTTAATAAAAATCTGGTATTTGAAGTTTTACCTTTATTGGTTTTATTTTTAAAGCTTCTATCATAAAATACCGCAGGCAGTCCTCTAACTGATGAGGTCCATTTATCATTAACTAGTGTCCAGGCAGTACAGCCAGTTGAGGTAAAGTCAGTAAATACAAATGCATCAACTTCTGAGTCATTTGCATATTGAATTAATTCTTTAAAATAGCCAGTTTGTTCACCGAATTGAGAGTCCTTGCCAGTATCACCAAGTATTCCAAATGCCTGATCTAGGGCCGTTGACTCTAAATATTCTGCAAATTCAAAAAGATACTTCATATTGATTTATTTATCTTTAGGTATGGCGATATAAATAACTATGTATAACTAAGGTAGTATTTAGTTAATTATAAAATAGTAAATAAATTTATGATATTTAAATCATTTGATCGCTTTATAACAGAGTCAAACTCGGCAAAGTTAGTGCCAATTAATGAATCTGCAAATCACAAATTTAAAGTTACAAATAATACACCACAGTCTGATGAATTGCAAAATATATCATTCTCAGCAGTGTATAATATGCCAGATGATGTAAGAGCAACTGAAGAACAGGCAATTAATGTAGCTAAACAATATGTAGCAACTCAATTACCGGCAGATCCAGCATTTAAAGCTGGTTCAGACGCCCGATCTAGCACTACAAAAAATAAAGATGGATCACTATCACCAGCGGCGGTTATTTTTATTAAAGTAAAAACATTAAGACAGAGAAAGCTTGTTAATAATAATGTATTGTTTGATGCGGATTTAATTTTTAAATATTCCTCAAATTTTAAATCAGCCGATGAGATTCAAAAAATGATAACCAATTACGAGATAACACCATATATGGAAATTCCAACAATTCTTAAATCTATCAGCGTAAATATTTGGGATATTTCACAGATGGCACAATTAACTAAAGGATCTACTTCAGGTACAGGAGCTATTGCAACTGGCGGTCCAGGCGCGGGTGGAACAAATGCCCAAATTGAAGCTGACAAACTTAAAGCCGCAGCTGAAAAAGAGAGGTTAGCAGCAGCAGGCGGAGGAAGCGGAGGCGGCGGAGGAAGCGGAGGAAGCCAAAATGCAGGAGGCGGCGGAACCAGCGGAACCAGCGCAGCAGGTGGAGGCGGCGGAGTTACCGGCGGATTTACCCAATTTACTGGATTAAAGCAAGGCCAAAAGTCAGAAGTGGTTCGTCAATTGCAAAAAATGATTATTGCAGGTGCTAGTGCATATCCTAACGACCCAAACCATATAAAAGCGGCTGAGGCCGTTAAGAATAGCGGTGGAGCTGATGCTAACTATGGGAAAAAAACAGCTTTAGCAATTGGTCTTTTAACAAATGCTGCAGGTACTTCAGTTACTGATATTACCGCAGATGTAGTAACTCAGTTAACTACTGCTCTAGCCAGCGTAACCGCTGACCAGCTTAAAGCAGTTGATCAGACTAAAAAGACTAACACTAATACAACAAAACGTAAAAAATCCTTAATAAAACGTAAAAAATCCTTAATTAAAAAAAAATAAATAAAGATATGATTAACTTAAAAAATTATGCAATACTTGCTGAGCAGAAAAAATATGGCTATTTTAATAGAATAAATGAGTCTAACGGTCAAACTGCTGAAAACCTTAAACTAGTATTAAGTGGAGAAAACAATGACGCCTATATAAAGCAATGGAATCAATTTATGGGAGATGTTGAGAAGAACATTCAAAAGGATGGAACTTATACTGTAAAGATTAAGGATAATGCTGGTGCTGAGATGGTATCGATTAATTATACAATTATTAATAACGAACTACCGGAAGAGTCTATAGTATTAACTCCAGGCAAAAGCACTAATGACAATACCGAAACCGACGATGGCGGTACTGGTAGGATTAACACATACTCAGATGAAGATTTACAAAAAGTAGTTGACGATTTAGTTGATTGTTTAGATTTTCCTGTTTACTCTGATGATGTAAGAGAAATTAAAAAAATATTAGAGTTATATGTTGGCCAAAAAGCTACAGCAGATGATGATACAACCAAAGTTTCAGCAATTGGCCGTATTTTAACTTTATATAAACGAGACGAAGACGGCGATAGTTTAACTAGTGATATTGGAAGTATTGGAACCAAAACTTTAGACAATGATATACCAAAAGTAATTAGTCAAATTCAAACTATACTTAAAAAATATCCAAAAGAAGAATAGTAAATATTACTCTTAATCTTTTTGAAAATTTTAATTAAAAGCTGCAACCGCAGCTTTTTTTATTTGGTATAATATCTTTATGCAAAATGATTTTATACAGTTACAAAACTTTATTGAAGAGATGAAATCTAACTCTTCGGTTCTTATAAAGAAGCAGATTCTATTAAAATATGATTCTCCGTTCTTAAGAAAAATATTTGAATATACATATTCTCCATTTAAACAGTACCATGTAACCTCGGCTAATCTTAAAAAGCGATCAGATCTAACCCTAGTATATAACTATAATGACTTATTTCAGTTACTTGATGATCTAAACGATAAGCATGTGACTGGCCACACTGCAATTCAGTGTGTTAATGGTTTTATTGCAAAATACCCGGAGTTCTCAGAACTCATCTATGATATTGTTGATCGTAATATAAAAACCCGAGCAACTGCAACCCTAATTAATTCAGTTTTACCAGGAACAGTTCCAACCTTTAATGTAGCCTTGGCTGAAAAATTTGAATCAGCTGAAAAAAAGATAGACTTTGAGACTCAAACCTGGTGGGCAAGCCGTAAACTTGATGGAGTCAGGTGTATTGCAGTTATCGATAAGGCTGGAGAAATAAAGTTTTTTTCCAGACAAGGTAAAGAGTTTTTAACCTTGGCTAATCTAGCTACTGATCTTAAAAAATTAGGCTTAAGGTCAACTGTGCTGGACGGAGAAGTTTGTCTAATGCAAGAGTCTGGTCTTGAAGATTTTCAAGGTGTAATAAAAGAAATTGGTAAAAAAGACCATATAATTAAGTCGCCAAAATATCATATATTTGACCTATTAACGCTTGATGAATTTGAAAAAGGTGTTGGCGAAATATCATTAACCGCCAGGCTGGTAATAATAAGTACACTATTTGAAGAGATAGAGCTTGAATTTGCCGAGCCGCTATATCAGTTTAAAGTAGAGAGTCGTGATCATTTTGAAGTATTAGTAGCTGATGCATCAGCAATGGGTTATGAAGGTATAATGATTAGACATGATGTTGGTTATGAAGGCCGTCGCTCAAAAAATCTGTTAAAAGTTAAAAAGATGCATGATGCTGAGTATACAGTAACTGGACTAGATTCAGGTATAAATCGTATTATTGATGCAGGTAAAGAGGTTGAAGAGGTTATGTTAAAGGCCGTAATTGTAGAACATAAGGGCAATACGGTAAGAGTAGGTTCAGGTTTTAATCTTGACCAGCGCAGATACTATCACCAAAACCCAAATGAAATTTTAGGTAAAATAATAACGGTACAATTTTTTGAAGAAACCACTGATCAACACGGTGCACATTCATTAAGATTTCCAGTATTTAAAGGTATATACGGAAAGGCTAGAGAATTTTAAAATATGAAACACAAACGAATAATATTAGTAGGCAAGGCTGCAAGTGGCAAAGACTATATTCGTAAAATATTTGAGGCTCAGGGTTTTAAATATGCCGTAAGCTATACAACTAGACCTCCAAGACCAGATGAAATAGACGGTCAAGATTATTTTTTTATTAAACAGCCTGATGCACAGGACATGATTGATAAATGCGAATTTTATGAATGGGTTGCATTTAATGGATGGATTTATGGAACAACTAAAAAGCAGTTTTATAATGATGATATTTTTATTATGACACCGTCTGGTTTAAATCAATTATCCGAAGATGATAGAAAAACATCAACTGTAATTTATTTAGATATTGATGAAGAGGTAAGAAAACAGAGATTACTGGAGAGAAAAATGCCAGGTGATTCAGTTGAGCGTAGACTCGAGGCTGATCGCGAAGATTTTAAAAACTTTAAAAACTATAATATAAAAATAACAAATCAAAACTTTTAACATGAGCAATTTTGAATTAACAGGGGTAATCATTGAGGCATTTCCAGCCCAAACATTTAACAAAGGATTTCGTAAACGCGAATTTGTCGTTGAGACAGGGGATAAGTACCCACAAAAAATACTATTTCAATTAGTACAAGAAAAATGCGATATGCTGGAGTCATTTGGTATCGGAGATACTGTTACTGTATCATTTAACCCAAAGGGCCGCGACTGGACTGATAAAACTGGTCAGGTAAAATATTTCACAACGCTTGAAGCTTGGAGAATTAGTGGTCAAAAAAGAGCAGAAATTGGAAACTCTTCTGATGATACCGACTTTGATGATATTCATACATCAGCACCTATCTCTAAATCAACAACTCTACTTGATGAGTTAACTGATGATGATTTACCTTTTTAGAATATAACCATGCGGTTTGTTAGTATTGATATTGAGACAACTGGATTAGATCCAGAGTATTGTCAAATTCTTCAAATTGGTGCAGTTATTGAAGATACCTTAAATGTGGTACCGTTTGATCAACTGCCTAAATTTAAGTGTATTGTTGAGCACGCTAAATATACTGGGCAAGCATTTGCGCTAGATATGAATCAACCTATTTTATCAATTCTAGCAAAATTACAAACTTCAAATAAAGAGGATCGTCTTGCAATTAGAAGTGAGTATAATATTTTACCTGAATCACTGGTTGCCCAGTCTTTTTCAATGTGGCTAAACTCAAATGGATTAGGTCCAGTCAATGAGACCACCAGTCAAATTAGCATAACTGTTGCTGGCAAAAACTTTGCCACTTTTGATAAATTATTTTTAGAAAAATTATCCGGCTGGTCAAATAAAATTCAAATTAGGCAGCGAATTATAGATCCATCAATCTTATTAATGGATTGGCAGGTTGATAAAAGCTTACCTAATTTACAGACCTGTATGGATCGATGTAAATTAACACGCAAAGTAGCCCATGAGGCTCTGCAAGATGCACTCGATGTGGTTAGAGTTATTAGAACTGCAACTACCGATTACCAATCAACTGGTCAAATTTAATATATTTTGTAGTATAATAATATTATGAAAGATAATAATGTACGTTTGGGCTATTGTTGTATTAATTTATCATTAGCCAGTAGAAAAATTACAGCAAATCGTGGAATGATTAAGCGGACCTTTCAGGCAAAAGGTCAAGACTACTGTAGTTTATTAGCACACCAAAATATAAAAGATGTTCTTACTATTCTACGCTGGAATCTAACGCATGAAATCTATGTATACCGAATATCAAGCGATATTTTTCCATGGATGTCAGAATATGAAATTCAAAAGCTTCCTAATTTTTCTGAAATTTTAAAGGATTTACAAAAGATTGGCGAGTTTGTAACCGCCAATGGTATACGCATATCAATGCACCCTGGTCAATTTGATGTATTACCATCTCCAAACGAGGCAGTTGTTAGAAAAACGCTAAAGGATCTGGATCAGCACTGTGAAATTATGGATCTGATGGGCTTGCCATTAACACATGAGTTTCCAATTAATATCCATGTTGGCGGCACGTATGGTGATAAAGAGGCAGCAGCTGAGCGATTCTGTACTAACTTTGAAAAATTATCCGCAAATACAAAAAAGCGGCTTGTTGTTGAAAATGATGATAAAGAAACTCAGTATTCAGTAGTTGACTTATATAATTTAATTTATAAAAAAATATCAACACCAATTACCTTTGACTTTCACCATCACCGATTTAATACTAGCGGGCTTACTGAAGAAGAGGCTTTAATTCTAGCCTCAACCACTTGGGGTAATGCTACTCAATTAACTCATTATTCAAGTTGCAAAAAAACATACGAAGATGCATCAGTAATTGCGCGGTCTCATGCGGACTATATTTATGAACAAATAAATACCTATAACCGTACGTTTGATATAGAGCTTGAGTGTAAAATGAAAGACCTTGCCCTAATTAAATATCGAATGTATTGTGCAAATCTACGTGAAACCTATTTACCGTTTGATGATAAAAGTATATTAGAAAAAAATCAATCCTAAATGGATACAACTAACACAACAACTGAAGACTGCGGCTGCGGTGGCTCTTCAACAATAAAGACTCCTGAACCAACAATTCTTTCTAAAATAATAAATAAGGTATTTGTTTCAGAATCTACTAAAAATCATAGGCTTTCTATTTGTAAAACGTGTGATCACTTTGACTCAACCTTTACCAGATGTAGACTGTGTGGCTGTTTTTTAGAAGCAAAAACTCGGCTTCAAGGCTTTCACTGTGCACTTGATCAAATCGGAGAAACTCCATTATGGTAATCTTTAAAAACTTAAAAAGGGACGTAAGTCCCTTTTTTTAATTACTCAATTAGTCCCAATATTTTAGACTCCTGAACTGCCTCTAATTGGCAAGGCGAAATTCCTTGACCAAATCGATCCATTAATTTTTGTTCAGCTTCCCCAACCGATGAGGCCTGTACCAAATATTGTTCTCTAATTTTTTTTGTTTTGCCATTGTCATCTTCTGACTCAAAGCGTAGTTTTGCTAAATAATACATATTTTAAGTTTTGATTTGATATGTTTTACTTGAAACGGTTAACCAGTTTTAGATTAATTACTCCAATTTGGATTGGCAATAATTAACATGCCATCTTCAATTCTAGGAATTTTGCCAAGATCGTTATAATCAGCATAATCAATTTCGTCTTGACTAAATTTTTGACCATTGAACATAATGTATTCGCCCGCAGGTGTGGCTAAATCATCATTACCTCGCTGACTGTGTCCTTGGCCCTTTACTGAATCATCAGAGGCTTGGTCAATAGAAGGTTTCATAAATCTATTAAAAAAGCCCTCTTTTACTGACTTATTAGAGTCCTTGATATTATTCTTTTTTGCAAACTGTTTTGCTTTTGCAATTGCTTGTCCTTTTGTCATACCGCCTTTTTGGTATTGAGCAACTTTTGCATCAATAAAATCAGTATCACCATCGGCGTCTTGATCAACTTTCTTTTTCTTAATTGGCATATTGTCAAAAGCTTTTTCAAACTTTTCAAAAATTTCAACGTATTTTTTCATTTGTTTTTGGTATATTTTTATAAAGTTATTTATCTTATGCCTGAGGGACCGGAATGCAGACGAGTTTATGAGGGAATCTCAGAATTCGCTAAAAATAAAACAATTTCTCAATTTGAGGTACTCGGTGGCCGTTTCTTAAAAAGGGCACCTGATCTTACTGTTAAAACCTCAGTGCCAGTCCGTGTGATCGGCGGTGGAGTTAAAGGCAAATTTATCTGGTTGGAATTTAGTGACGAGACGTGCCTGTGGATAACACTGGGCATGAGCGGTTATTGGTCAACTGAACTTAAACCGCATAGTCATTTCCGAATAGGCTTTGACGATGATACTTCTCTGTACTTTGTTGATCAGCGCCGATTTGGCACCTTAAAGTTCACACTGAAGACCGAGCTTTCAAAAAAACTGTCAAGTCTTGGACTAGATATGTTAAACGATCAAACTTCGAGCATGTATGATTTTATTAGAAAAGTTGAGATTCCTAAAGTTCAGAAAAAAACGGTGGCTGAAGCATTAATGAACCAGTCTCTATTTGCTGGTATAGGTAACTATATTAAATGTGAAATGCTGTATCGCTGCCGGATATCGCCACATCGATTGGTGCAGGATTTAACACAAGATGAGATTTGTCAATTATGGAATTGGGGTAAATTAATAATGCGGGCTTCATATGATCAAGGTGGAGCAAGTATCAGAAATTATCGACAAGTAAATGGAGAAACTGGAGGATTTACGTTTGAGTTTGAGGTCTATGCACAGAAACAGGACCCCAACGGAAATACGGTTGTTCGTGAAGAGACACTAGACGGCCGTACCACCCATTGGGTGCCGGAAGTTCAGCGATAAATATCTAAAAGAATATTAAGAGTTTTGAAGAATATTAAATCATTTACTGACTTTTTACAAATAAATGAAATGGGTGGCTGGGCAACAACTAAAACACAGGGAACCAAAATAACGCCGGCTGTTTTACAGGAGGCAATTGGGGTTCTTGAAAATATTTTTGACGATTTTAATCAATGGGCGCAGGCTCATGGATTTGATTCATTAACTGTAGTTGGTCCAGGCGGATCAGGTGTCTATTTTAAAAAGGATCTTGAAGAGAATCCAGAAAAGGCATACGGTGATGTTGATATTCTTGTAATGTATCCGCTCAATGAGCCTCAAGGCCGCCAAGCTGAAATTGATACACTTAAAAAATATAATGGTCTTTTTTTACAGTGGTTAGCCAAGACAACTCGACCTGACCTAGATAAAGAAGAAACCCGTGCCATCTCTGAAGGTACTCTTAAGTTAGTCATAAATTTAACGGATGGCCCTGTACAAGTTGATATTATTTCAACATTTAATTACTCATCAGATTGGGCAAAAGCCCGATATACGCCAATTCGGGGTATTAAAGGATTTGTTGTAGGTTTTTTATATCAAGCATTCGGTAATGCGCTTGATGTTTCGGTAACCGATCGAGGCGTTGTTGCCAAGATTAAGGGCGGCGAACTGGTTAATCCATTATTACGTAAGGGAGTTGAAGAGCAAATAGTCACCAGAGATTTTAACCGGTTCATATCACAGCTTGCAGAATTTACTGATGAATTTACGCGTGGAGAGAAGCGAGCAGTTCAGCTTGATCAATACTTGCAACAGCACCCTGGCATTGATGTGACTGCATTAAGTCTTGAACAGATTTGCAATGGTATTTTGGGATTTGCCAGAACCTTGGAACAAAACGGTACATTTGAGCTTCCTAAATCTAAATACAAGAACTCTCAAGAATTCTTACAGGAAGTTGTCGATATTTACAAAATAAAAATAGACAAGCACACGTCTTCGTCTAAATATAACAAGGCTGAAACCGATCTAGCTCATCAACAGCGAGCTAAGGTTATGAGTGATGCCGAAACCGCTTTTGAGTATGTTAGTAAAAAACTAGCATGAGCATACAAATACCTCCCAATAAAATATACGACCCAGCCAAGACCTGGTTTATAAGTGATCCACATTTTGATCATAGTAATGTTTTAAGATTTGAGGAAGGTTTCCATAACTTTAAGTCAATTGAAGAGCATGATAATGAAATAATTGCTCGTTGGAATTCAGTAGTACAGGAAGATGACACTGTTTTTTTCCTAGGTGATGCTTCAATGTATCGAATTAAATTGAGTTATCTTAAATGGATTTTTAGTCAGCTTAATGGAAATATTATTTGGTTAAAGGGTAATCATGATACTCATATAACTGACATGTGGTTTAGAGAACTTAGTGAAGCCGCAAAGATTATAGAGTTTAAAGAGTATGATGAGATTTTCTTTCCTGATTCTGACCAACAGATTGGTTATCGAAGAATTGTCTTATTCCACTATCCAATTCTTGAATTTAATGGAAAACATCATGGTGCATATCATTTATACGGTCACTCACACACAATTGTGCACCCAATAAAAAATGCCTATTCAGTATGTACCTGCTTGACAAATTACACGCCAGTAAATTTTAAATGGATTAAACAAACAATACAGAAACACAATGAAGGACTTAATAGACTTGGGGAACTTAGTGTTCACCCAACTACTTAAAGAGCACGGTGAACTTGAAGAGTCACGTATGCTATTTTTATACGGGGTAACAACTTCAACCAGATGGGCTATATTAGATTCAGCAAAATGGGTGCTGATTGACCGAGATGGTCTACTATATAATTTTGAAGATTCTGTATTGGCTGACCTGGCTAATACTTGGACCACTATTTCTGAATCAATGAAAGCTGCTAATGTAAAAAAATATTTAGATAAAGAGCGGTCAAATTATGAAAGTTCGCAGCCTAAACCTGGAGAGATTCGGGAATGGTTCGGTCAAGAGACTCCATGGAGAGAAATTAATCTTTAATAAAAAACATATGAAAACTTTCCTAAATAAAGCAGTTGACTGTATAGGTATTACATTAATGATTACGGTAGTAGTTATTGGACTAGTATCTGAAATACTAAATATTATAAGTTAACTGACCCTACACTAGCCTCATCTCGTGTATTAATGACCTGATCACAATTAACTGTGGTGTTCT
>Ga0209296_1000671_pt1 | contig 29019 bp, 22 predicted proteins | sample S_130206_EF_Meta_FD_187319 | JGI IMG/M metagenome (GOLD analysis project Ga0209296, IMG submission 187319) | Freshwater microbial communities from Lake Simoncouche, Canada to study carbon cycling - S_130206_EF_MetaG (SPAdes) (version 2) | ecosystem: Environmental > Aquatic > Freshwater > Lake ... | reverse complement strand
TGCGCCCGTTGATCCTGTTGCGCCGGTTGCGCCTGTGTCGCCTATTGCGCCGGTTGCGCCAGTTGCACCGGTTGAGCCAGTTGAACCCGTGGAGCCCGTATCACCAGTTGCGCCGGTTGCGCCAGTTGCACCGGTTGAGCCAGTTGAACCCGTTGAGCCCGTGTCACCAGTTGCACCGGTTGAGCCAGTTGCACCGGTTGATCCAGTTGCGCCGGTGTCGCCTGTTGAGCCAGTTGCACCGGTTGAGCCAGTTGATCCAGTTGAACCCGTGGAGCCCGTGTCACCAGTTGCGCCGGTTGCGCCTGTGTCGCCTGTTGCGCCGGTTGATCCAGTTGCGCCTGTTGCTCCAGTTGCGCCAGTTGAACCCGTGTCACCAGTTGCTCCAGTTGATCCAGTGCAGCCAGTTGAGCCCGTGGCGCCCGTGGCGCCGGTTGCGCCCGTTGCGCCAGTTGCGCCAGTTGAGCCCGTGGCGCCTGTGTCGCCCGTTGCGCCTGTTGCGCCAGTTGATCCAGTTGCGCCTGTTGAGCCCGTGGCGCCGGTTGCTCCAGTTGCTCCCGTTGATCCAGTTGCGCCGGTTGATCCAGTTGCACCTGTTGCGCCTGTTTGGCCGGTTGCACCATTTGGTCCCACTGCTTTGATTATAAGCAGAGCATCGGTTGTTTGACCTGGAATATATGGGAATGTGTAATAACCCAAAGGAGGAATTGGAAGATGCGGAGTGACCCCAAATTCAATGTAATCGTCTGGGTGAGTTGTATTTACGCTTGTTATATCCCATTTTTGATAATTATTACTGAGAGTTTTGTCTTGCAAAATTATAATGTCCCCAACAGTCAATGTATCAAGCAATGCATCAATGTCATTGCCCATCTCATCAAAACTAGACACATAAATATAATTAGCGGTAAGTTGTGTAATAATGTCCCATCTGAATGTTCCATGAGCTATGGGAGGAGGAGGACCAGTGTTTCCATCCCTTGTGTCTGCTTTGTAATTGTAAAATGTGCTGGATTGACCAGCTGCTCCTTGAGGGCCGGTTGCGCCGGTTGCGCCGGTTGCGCCGGTTGCGCCGGTTGCGCCCTTTGCGCCGGTGCCGCCCTTTGCGCCAGTTGCGCCCTTTGCGCCAGTTGCTCCAGTAGCGCCAGTATCTCCCTTCGGACCTTTGGGACCTATGGGTCCAGCTGGACCCTGACCCGCGTTTGAACAACAACACACGGTTTTATTTGCTAAATAGGCGGAATAAGAAGATGCCGATGACATTGTGTTCGGTTTGTTTGCGATATGCGTCGTGTTGTATTATATCAATAAACTATAAACTAGTTAACTATTAAAAAATAAAATTTTAATCATATTTTATTTTTTATATGTTTCATATGTTTCCATCATTCTGCCATGATTTAATTGAGTGACATACATTTATTTATTAGAAGATCCATTCGGGGTTTGCACATCTGTGTCAATTGCAAAAAAGGGGGATTTAATTAGGAATTCATTTACAGTATAAAGGTAGTCATTAAAATCGTGAACAATTGATGCATCTATCGCTCGTTTCATTGAATTCGCGTTGTAATGTTGCATAAATCGGTTGGCTCCGCTCTTTTTAATTATGTATCCTCCAGTTCCACCGACCTTGTGATTATTTTTTTTAATGATTTGCAAATTGGTAATGTTTGTGCATGGCGCATCAATTGAAAATTCTGAAATGAAACACAATTCCGCGCTGGATTCATGCATAAATAATTGGATTGCCTTGTGCAGTTTAAATTCAAAATTGTCCACGAAGGTCGCATCATCTTCAATAATGACATAACATTGGCACGCGGAATCATTGATCAATTGTTTCCACAAATCAATGTGCGACATGGCGCATCCAATCACGCCTTTACTGTAATGGAAATCATTGTCCTTGAACAATGAATCAATTTGTTCAGTCATAATCAGTTGAGTTCCATCCACTGCCTCAACGAATTCATAGTCAACACATCCTTGCCCATTTAATTGGGATTCAATTTGCAGTTTTCGGTCAGTTCGTCGTTTCAAATTTATTATCATTGTTTTGAAACTGGGAAGAATTACTTGCTTCCACCCCTGAGCCCGGCTTGCCCAGGAGCACCCCTCGGCATATGTGCGCCCCTGTTTGCGCAGCGCCTCTTTGGTCTCCTCGTCGTGCGCAATTTGCAGCAGCATTGAAATCTCTGATCCATTGAAAACTTGAATGCCGCACCCGCCCATCGTGTTCGTGAGTCCCGCCACTGGGTAGTACAGGCAGATAACTTCGGACATCAGCATTTCCATCGCGGTTATGCAGGATGTCTCGGGCCAGTCAGTGGGATACAACCAGTACTCCGCCGTGCTCATTTCCAAATACAGCTGCGTCGGATTTAGTTGGCCCAGGTGCTGAATGCGCTGCTTATCATCCGCATCCGATGGGAACTCTCGGTTGAGAGATTCAATGCGGGCCTGAATGCGCCGTTCGTCATCGTTGCACGGAAACACCTCGTAGGTTGAGATGGCGAGGGTGGCATCCGGCAGCGCCGCCATAATTTGAGGCCACAGTTCTAAAATTCGGGCCAGCCCACGTTCCGTGCGCGACGTGTATATGAATTTGTTGGGCTGCTTTTGGTTGCATGAATGTTGGGGGAACAGCACTAGGTCAAGGCCGTTGTTTATGATGGATATTTTGGATTTTAACACGGGATACATGGCCGCATACTGGGTAGCGTGCCACTGCGTTTGACACATGCACCCGTTAATGTGATCCGACCATTTTTCCAGAATGACAACATCGCTCAAGTCGCATCCATATGCCAATAATCGGGTGTCGTGCGCCCATATGTAGAACTGATAAAACGAACATGCAGCGCCGTAGACCTCCAAAAATGAAATGTAGCGCGAACATATGACCGTATGAAATTCGGTTTTGCTCAACAGGTCGGGCAGGTCGCCCAACCCGACGTATTTCACATTGTATTCGGGCAACTCTTCGGCCCGCACATTACCTGCAACATAGATTGTGTAGGGACCCTCTGCATTTTCCCCCAATAATAGCCCCAATTCCTTGGACAGGTACGCAACCGCTTTTTCGGATCCCCCCAACGCGCCGTGTTTCATGTGGCTATAATTCCAATACAAATTGCCGTATCCCGCGTAAAACAGTATGTTCCGACTGTTCTTACATTTTAATTTTGTTTGAATGGAATAAGGCAATTTATGCTTGGATTGGGGTTTCATTGTGCTTGGCAGCTCATCAAATGTGCTGACTGGAACGTCATTGTTAACGAGAAACTGCACATAAGAATTGGCAAGCGCCGTAAATGCATCCAATGCCTCCGGTTTTACATGCCCTATGAAAAAACGCAGGTTGAATATCAAATTTCGCAAGTGCCACACGCTGTGTGTGTGCTGTTTCTGCGTGAATATTGTTTCATACATGCGAATGCCGCATTCGCGATCTCCCAGCCGATCCGCAACAATGATCATGTAATATGGCACAAAGAAATTGGCAATATCCATCTGCACAAAAAGTTTTCCGGCATGGTTAATTGGATCCATTCGGACCATGCGGTAATAGTTGTACGCCAATTCGTTCATGCCCTCGCAGCAGTAATGCACCAGCAGTGGATAAAAACACTCCACTCGCTCCGGGTCGTATGCAAACGCTTTAACCAAATAATAAAACCCGAGCTCTTTTTGGTTCAGCGTCTGGTAGCATTCATAAATATATAGACATGACACATATTTCTCCTGCGCCCAGTTGTCCTGCGACAACGTGATTTTATACCACCGAATGGCATCCTCGTGCTTCCCGCAGTCGCGATAGCTATTGGCGCAATAAAATGCGTAGCGCTTGTGCAAATCATCCCCCCGGGCCAGCGCTTCTGCATGCGCCAAAGCTAAAATGTTCGCGTCCTTCAAGTACTTGTCGGGGTCCAAATTGCGCGACCCGCTGCGCCCAGAAACCACATAGTAGTCACCTTCCAGCACACACAGGCGATTCTGCTCATTCTGCGACGGTTCCTGGCAACTGATGAACTCGTGCAACACTGAAAAGTATTTGAACCTCTTGCGGTTGTTTATGAGCAGGGTTCGCGTGTAATTCGTGCCAGATTTGGGCATGCCGAATTTGAAGTGGTACTCGTCAAACAGCACTTCATTCGGAATGCAGATGGTGCCGTGGAGTTCATCGTCCGCGTCAAACACGAGCAACAAATCGGTTTTGTTGAATGCGCGCTCCAGCGCAAGGGTGCGGTTGTGCGCAAAGTTCACCCATTCATCGCAATACAATTCGCCTTTAATATTCTTCGTCGAAAAGAATTCGCTGATTATCTCTCGGGTGTCATCCGTGGACCCCGTGTCGCAAATCACCCAGTAATCAAACCGTATCTTGGAACACAGCATTTCCAGTGTGTTCCGAATGATGTGCGACTCGTTTTTGACAATCATGTTCAAACATAAAGTTTTGGACGACGACATTGAATCAATTGTGGATTGTTAAAATATATATTTGTTTGCAATCATGCATTTAAGCATTTTTTGATATAAAATCTAAATTTAAATCTGAATTTGAATTTAAATTTAAATTTAAAGCACCCACCTCCATTTGGATTCACTGGCCTCTAAATGCTGCCACCCCGGTTGAAATACTCTTTGCGGAATTCAATCATGTGACTGTCGGGGATGCGGTCGCCCTGCATGAACTCTTCGGGTGTGCGCGTGCCTTCAATCAAATTCACGATCATGAATAGCGCATACATGCCGCACTCCGTGTTGCGTTTTTGGTGCTGCTTCCGGTTTTCATAATATTTAAATCGGATGCCCAGGGCGCGTCCCTGCTGCGTCACCGTTTTGATGAACTCGCGAATCTCTTTTTGCGGGCGGTCGCCCGTGCTGTCAAAAAAGAAGATGTAGTTATTATTAGCATTCGCATTCGCCTCAACGTTGATGAACAGCGACACCCAGTGCGACCCGTCTTCCGTGTGCGGGTCCGTATTGAAAATGACGCCGATTTTGTGCGTGCCCGAATCCACGTATTTCTTCAAGCTGAAGTTGCACAGCTCCTCCCACACGCACACGCCCGCCACCTTGGGTGCGCTGTAATCGCTCGGCGACGGCCCCAGAAACTCAAACGCTGGAAACTTGTCCTCGTACTGTTTCATCACGTTCTCAATCTCTTCGCTGCTCAACCACTCGTCCGGATCGCGGATCCACGACTTCGGGGCCTCGGGCGCAAACGTGTCGTCGGCGACCAACGATGAACTTGACCCCATGATCTGCTTCATCCAGCACGCCTCGTTGCGACATGACTGACTTAATCGCTGCTTCAGCGCGGTCCAAATTTCCTTCGGATCGTTCGTTTCAATGCGCGCGTCGGGGTGGCGCGCATTCCAGCCATCTCTTAATTTGTGCAGCGTATCATTATCGTAGCATGTGAAATAATTCTCTTGCACGGGGCCGCACTTCAGCCGTTCAAACTCCTTTAATGCATTGGTTCGCCCGGTTTTGCGGCTTTTATTTTTTCCACCTTTGTATTTTCGGCTTTTGTATTTTGTGCCGCGCCTGATTTTCATTCCACAATTGAATAACTTAATTACATTATGTAAATAATTTATTTCATGCAATCATTTAGAATCGTTTTTGGATTTGATTGGTTTGGGCTTAATGTCCTTGGTTTTAAATTTGGGGTCATCCAAATTGACTTCTTTCAGCTGAGGAGGAATGGACATGGCATGATTGCTGCCGGTTGACGTGGTCGTCGGCGTCGTCTTGATGACATACGTGTCCAGCGTGGGCGTCTGCGACTTGTGCTTATCAAACGACATCATTATCTCCAGCTTTCGTTTGGATGAATCAGCCAACTGCGCATCTTGAATGGAGTCGCCGTCGCCGTCATCGTCCTCATTGTCCTCATTCGCCGATCCGGGTTCAGTTTCCACGATGGGCGGCAGATACCCCACGGCAACGCACTCGGCCATGTACTCCTCCTGCAGCGTATCATTTTTATCCTTGTTCCTAAAATACGTGATGCATGACTTGGCAAACGCCTCGAATGACTGGATCACGAAAATGTCGTTCACCGTTTCGCCCTTCAGTAAGTCACGCGTCATTTCCATGATCCGTTTTTTGTAGAAGCGTTTGGCTTTTTCGTATTTCCCGCTCAAGTCGGCCTCTTTATTTCGCAGGTACCGCTCATACTGTGGCTGGTTCACCATGAGATCCAGCGTCACGTGGTCAACTTGGTCCAGATTCAGGTTCATTTTGTTTTATTTTTCACAATAATTATAATAAATGAATTGCATATTATGTGCAAATATGCAAATGTGGTGCATTTTAGCGCAACAATTTCTCTCAATGACAGCACTTGAATTCAAAAAATGCGGGGTCATTCATCATCCTTTCATGGTTGGCAACAATTTGCATGATTTCATCATCGTTGCGTTCGCCGGCGTACCCTTCCGGATAAACAACCTTGTATGTTGGATTGTTCGTCGTCGCATCAGTCGCATCAATGAATGCATCGGTTGCTGCATCATACGACAATGATTTTTCAACTGAAATCATGGGAACTCTATTTATATCTTTTGGTTTCAACACAATGGAACCCGCAGTGCCAATTAAAACATACGTGAAATTTGGGTGTTTCTTTGATGAATTCGCGAGTTCTATCTTTATCGTGCTTGCCACTTCACTTGCCCCCGGACGTTTTTCATTGTATGCGCGCCATCCATCCACATGAATTTCTGTTAAATATTTCAAACTTATATTGGAAATTAAATGGTCTCTTTCATACAATGGGTTGTATCTTGTAGCCATGAGTTCATTAATAAAATTTCCATAATAAATTAAATTCGATGTATACGGGTACTCTTTTTTGACCGGGTCCCATAAATGCATTGTTTGAGAAACCATTTTTTGCTGCCAATGTGTCCCCCTATCATCTAACATGATATATGGACTTAGCGACAACAATTTGTCACTTGATATTGCTGAATTAATCAGATCACGATATTCTTTATATGTCAATGGAAATTGTCCGAATTGACCACCAATGATGCATTTGTATTGTGGTGTATAATATGTTCCCGGGTTTCCATTTTTATCAGTGAATGTTGTAGACGGAATAGTGTATATGTCATCAGGTGTGATGGTGTTGACCAATCCAAGCGCGTGTCCAAGTTCGTGTGCTAAAACATCTTGTAGGTGTTTTTGTGTGAAGGGGTAACGTATGTTCGTAGTCGTATCCACAAATCCACCTTTCAACAATGCGTTATTTATGGTTAGTCTAAAACCATAAGGAATTTTAGTGTTAAAAAAAAAGTATTCTTTAACAAATATGACACCTGCCGCTGCAATCCCTCCTATGTGTTCATAAACAATTTCAAGTAGTTCTAATCCTTTCCAGTCAGGTTTATGCTTTTTTATCGCATTTAAAAGCTCAGGATGAAATGATAAAAAATTATTCCATCTAACCGATGCCGCAATCAATGCCGTCAAGTGTGCTGGTTCTAATTTTTCACCATCAATTGTCTTGCCAAAAGTGGATATGTTAAATAAATTGTTTAATGGGCCTGTTGCGGGTCCTGGTGCTGGCGGTGGTGCAGCTGCAACCATATTCATGGTTCCTGAGACGCGCGGTGCTTGTCTTGATATTTTATTTTGCATTGCAATGTTCCTGGCGCCAACCCCTCCCACTGCAGTGAAATTTTTCTGTAAAGGCATGATGCCCGTTCTCTTGGTGGGCATTGTTTGATTTTATTTTTACTTATATTACATTCACAATATAAATAAAAAATGCATTGCGCGCAGTCGGTTTATTGTTGCTCTTCAGATGCGTAAACGTCCTTTAATAACCGGGCTGAAGGATCCAATGTGCCCTCGCAGAACGGGTGTCTCCAAAAATACGGAATGGTCTCGGCACGCCCCTTTCCAGGAAAACACCGATCAAACACGCTCCTGTAATAATAACTCTCCTTGTCGTACGGCGCATTGTGATTAAATTTATGTAAGTCGTTTGCAACACTAAATTCTGTGTGGCTGACGCGCGTGTCAACGTATTCTTTGATGATTTGCACCCAGGTGCGATCGTGTCCGCTCACGCCGTCGCTGAACGCCTCCTTGCGCCGCCACAGCACGTCATCCGGCAGCAGCCCGTCAAACGCTTTGCGAAACAGGTGTTTCTCCATGGCATAATTTGCGCCATCGCCAAACCGCTTCATCCACGGCGGCAGGCTCATTACGAACTCCAGAAACGCCTTGTCGGCAAAGGGCACGCGCGCTTCCAATCCCGCCCCGCTGATGCTCTTGTCCGACCGCAGCAGGTCAAAGAAGCGCACGTCGCGCACCATGCGCACATTCTCGCCCCCAAACGCGTGGTCGCTGGGCGCCTTTGTGAACCCGCGATACGACCCGAAAATCTCGTCGCTCATGTCGCCACAGAATATGACGACGTTGTCCGTGTTTTTGTAAATGTATTTACTGACCAGGTAGTTGCCGACCGACGCGCGCACGGTGGTGGTGTCATAGCTCTCAATCTGATAAATGGTGGCGTCAATGGCATCCAAAAACTGCTGCTCGGTCAGGCACACCTCATGATGCCGCGTGCCGAGATGCTCCGCCACCCGGCGCGCCCATTTCAGATCCACAGATCCCTCTAGGCCGACGGCATACGTGTCCACTATCCTTGGCGCTTGCGCTTGCGATTGTTGCGATTGCTGCGATTGATGCGCTTGTTGTGCCATGTGCTTCACCACTAAAGCAGTTGTTACCGAGCTGTCCAGACCGCCGGATAGCAGGCAGCCCACGGGCCGTTCGCTCATCAGCCGCTTGCAAACCGCCACTTCAAACAGGTTGCGCATCTGCGCGCACGCGCTCAATTCCAGATCCGCATTCGCAATCACATTGTCCGGCGCATACGTGCCAAAGTTGTACACGTAAGGCACATCTCGGGTCTCGTCCAACCAAAGGTCCGGGTAATACGGTTGCAGCTTGGTTTCAAACTTGTTTTGAACTTTAGACGCCGTCATGAAGCACCCACCCGGAAACTGTTCCACGTGGCCGCAGTGCTGCAGCGCCTTCATTTCGCTCGCGACCGAGATGTCGCACTCGTAGTCGCTGGAAGTGCCGATGTAGAGCGACCGCACGCCAACCGGGTCGCGCGCAATGTGCACGATGTCTCTGTCTCGGTCAATGAGCACCAGAGAAAACACGCCGTCCAACTCCCGCAGTGTGGCCTGCATGTCGCCATTCAACATGCGGTACAAATGAATGATCACTTCACAATCCGACCCGCTAACGTAAGCATCCGAGAATCCGTGCTTTTGAACAAGTTGCCGGTGGTTGTAAATCTCGCCGTTGCAAATGAGCTCGCATCCCATCAAAAAAAAGGGCTGGTCACCCGTGGATTCCAGTCCGTTGATGGCCAGACGATGAAACCCGATGCAACGCTGGCCATTCACCACAAACCGGCTGTTGTCTGGACCGCGATGAGAGATTTTAGCAAAATTAGTTTGCAACGTTTTCAGCTTGTGCATGGGAATACGCTCAAGGCCGATCATTTCATAATAGAAGATACCGCACATGATGAATAATGTGATAAATTATATCTCACACTCTTTAAATGATGTTCAAAAATATATAAATATTATATTTGCAGAATACAATACAGCCAACTACAAAAACATGTCCATGCCATTCCAGGAACCATTTTACGGCGTGCCCAACGGGGTGGCGTATTGCCAGCAGGAGCGCACCGAAGAGCTGAGTCGTCGCATGCGTGATCGCAACATTCCGTCGGCGCCGCTGCAACCGCAACTAGGCGCGCGCCCGGTGCTTTCCAAATACACGATCATGCCCATTCTGGACCAGCGCAAACCCACGACCGTGCCCCTCTCCAACTATCCGGTGTACAACCCGGCGCAGGTGTTCAACCCGGGAAGCGCAGTTGCCCCGTGGTCGGGCTATGCCACGGCGGTCAATGTGGAATCCACACTGCGCAACCAGTTTTTCGCGCTGCAAAGGTGCGAGCAATCCGAATACGTGCCGTCATCCAAGAGCGATCTCTACAATGTGCGCATTGACTCTCGGCAAATTCAGCAAACGCATCCGCTGCTGTTCAAAACAGAGAAGTTTGCACCCATGAATCCCGACTGCTTTCATTTAGCAAACCAAACATTCAACAATTCAACGCGCACTGAAATTAAAAACGTGGAATAACCCTAATAAAATGAATTATTCAAAAAATAATATGATGTTACCATATAAGTGCAACATAATATTATGTCGTCGGTTGATAAAGGCAGAGGGTTTACTGCGAGAGACAAACCCGTGATGGGTTCTAGAAGAAAACAATCACGACCGGTGGCAGCAGCGGCCTCGCCATTTGCTTCTGCATCTGAAGCTGCCGGGTCTAATCCAGTAGCGCCAATTGATGGTGCACCTGCACCTGCACCAATGGAAGAAGGATCGCCAGTTCCACCATTGTCACCCATCATAAACGAAGTGCCATATTATGATTTTCCAGTAGTGTATTTTTTCATAACTTACGCAGATTTGCAAAGTTCGCCACGGTTAAATACATACATTAACATGCAAACAAATGCATGCAACCAACATGCAACTTCAGCTGGTTTGGCCAATATGCCGACTCAGGCTGCTGCGTCAAGTCATCCATTTTTGTTATCAGACAGTGAAATTTGTATATTATTCATGTATTGGGATGCCGCTCACCATGCAGCCCTCCATACTGCATCATTTAATGATGTAACCTTTTTAAACGACCATGTTTTAGGACATGCGAAAATTAAACATCACCCACCTTATTTAGCAATATACAACTTTTGCAAGCACACAATAATTCCGACTGGAGTCTCTTCCAGGCCAAGGGCAAGAGATGAAGATTTTGGTTCAATTGGAACTGCAATGTTTAATGCATTGTTGACTGCCACATCATTTTTACCCCCACCATTTAATCAACGTGTCGCCACTCTATGGTTGGGAATAGATGTGGACAATGAACATTTTTCAAAAGTTGCAAAAATATACACAGTTGAGGGATTTTCAAATCCGATTATTACTAACATAGACGTAGATGGAATAACTCGCATGGGGTTTTCATTTGTGCAATTGACTAGGCCGATGCATAATTATGTGAACGATCAAATCACGTCCCTGAATAATTTTAGTGAAGTAATGAATTTAATGAGTCAATGGAAAGCAAACGGTAGGACCCGCGAGTTGAAATACACGTTCAGTTTTGATCGGTCATGCATTTTATCATTGCATTTATTTCCATTCATTGTTTTCAATGAACAAAAGGCGGTGCTTGGACTGGGCAATCGCGCAGGTCAACGTGAAACATCTGGCACACTTACGGTCATTAAATCAGTTTACAATTCTGAAACTGACATGGGACATGATGTAATGTCTTTAAAAACAATTGAGACCGATGGAGTAAGGCGTATTGATTACGCAGTGGGAGAACAGCATTCGGTGCAGGCCGCGATTAGTGCAGCCACATTTCACACTCATCCATTTGTAATGTATGAAAGAACTAAGTCAATCATTGGACCACCTTCAAGTCCCGATTTGCTTTCATATGTGTACACATTTGTAGCGTTGTATCTAACCGAAAGGCCATCATACAAGTTTTCTTTGATTTCAACCATGGAAGGACTGCACATTGTGTCTTTTAAACCGGCTGGCATTCGCATGATGCTGAATCATCTTGCGGATGCACAACGCCGTGGATTGACAGGTGACGCAGCAATTCAATATGTCGTCAACATTATGCAGCCAATCACTACATCTTATGAATGTCCCGATATAAGAAAGTATAATTGGGAGCGACATTACTCAGTAAACAAGCCGAAAAGCAATGAGGCATTGATGACCCCAATTGAGAATTACCAAGCGTTTTTCATTGAACAAGACCATGAGAATGGGAACTTATTTGAATGGCAGTGGGTGGATTGGGGTAATTTGACCACGGATTATGAAATTGAAGTGGAGTATTTGGACACCCGAATTAAAGTTTAGAATAATGAATAATTTGTTTTGTCATTTTATGAAATGACAAAAAGAAGGGGTGGGGTGCGCAATTAAAGCGAGCCGAGCATTCCGATCACGTAGCCCGATGTGTAGTAATACACGAGAGCGAAGACAACGGCGTGCACAAGTGCAACCACGTGCTTGGAGCCGTTGGGAGGGATGCGCAGCAGCACATTGGGAGTGAGCACGTAGAACAGGAAAACAAGATAGATGATGCTGGAAAAGTTGAACATTGTTGATGGTTGATGGATGTTATAACATATACTAATAAAAAAAAATAAATTTGTGCTAAATAAATTATATTAATTGCGTATTTAATTGATTATGTTGGATTCCGTTTCAATGTTCTTGTTTTTGAAATGTGATTATTGCGTTTTATTTTCAATGTATTCGGATTCATTTGAATTTGGGACAAAACATTTTTTTGCGTTTTTGTGCCTTTGAAAAACTCATTCAAATGTTCCATGATTTTTTTGCTGATAATTCGGTCAATTTCTTGTTCCATTGGGTCTTTTGGAACGTGCGCAGCCTGAAACCGCTGCATGAATTTCGCAATGTCTTGCCGGAAATCGGCACCGGTTCCCATGTTTATAGTGGAACGCAGAACGGGCGATTGCATGAACCGATGTATTAAGGTTTGCACGCTCAGCTGATGCACGTAGGGTTTCACATTGATGTAATACACCTGCCCGTGCTCCATTTGCGAGTGCATTTGATCGTCCAAGAAGCACACCTCCACGTTAGACGGCAACTTAGTGCACCGCAGCAAATCTTCATACGTTTTGTCGTGTGTGGTGCGGCCCATCTCTATGATTTTCCCGTTTATTTTGAACGCCGCCACGATTTGGTCAAACAGCTGCGCGCCCAGTTTGGATTCCATGTATTTGATGATGTGTTCCACCCACGCGCGTGGGCCGCTGTTGTTGGTGTAAACCATGACCCCGCAGCACTCGTTGGACTCTTTTTTCAATTTCAAAAACCGCAACAGGTCCAGAATATTCGGTCGCAGGAATTCGGGGAATGCATCCATCAAACGGTTGAAGTGCGCGTATTGAGCCGTCGTGTCGTTGTTCCACGCCGTTGCGGTGAGAGCATCGCAAAAAATGCCCAGTTCCACAAAGTATCCGATGGTTTCATCCACGTCAAGCACCACTATTTTTTTATTGGGGACGACGATGGAAGTAGAAGTGGATAAAGCAGGCGACGAAGACACTGAGGTCATTGTGCGTGCACTAAATGTATTAAATTACTAAATGTAAATTTAAGCTATAATACTTCAATATTTAAAATTACATGTTTATTTGTGTGAAAAATCTTTTTTTATCATCATTTAATAGGACCACCGGTTTTAAAGTTTAGGGTTATAAGTAATACGTCAATACTTCAATAATTCACCCAATTAAAATATGAACGCCCCCTCTCACGGTATGGCCATGACAAAATCGGATTACGAGAAAATTCTCTCGTATTACAACATTCCAATTGCAAATTTAAGCAACAATGAGCTAAAACGAAAGGCGGAAGATATTTTAGCAACCAAGTTGTGCAAATGCATCAAGGCGGTGGAGAGAAAAGTGGGCACTCAAAATGCGATTGCACTTTGCACTGCCAGCGTGTTTGAGAAAAAAGGATTAAAATACTTTGACATGTCGTGCAAGGGTCGCGCACAGCTGCACCCTCGCAAAGGAGCCACCGGACGAAGACGACAAATGCACCTGCTGACCAAAACCCGCAAAAATATTATATTTGCCAAATAATATGATCCTGCAATAACCCATAACCATGGTGCTTTTCTTCATTGCGGATCTGGCGCTTACTTTAGCATTCAAAGTCGGCACATGGTGTTTGGGAAAAACTTATAACGGCATTGTCTATCTTGTGACATACAAAACTCAACCCCCAAAACCAGACGAGGCCATGAGTGATGGCGGTGATGATTGCACCGATGATTTCGTCACAATGACTCGGCAGGAATATGATGCGCTAAAACATTCACATGAGTTGCATCATCGTCGTCATCATCATGCATCGTCGGAAGATGAACTGGTGTCCAAAGACTCGTCGTCATCCGAATGCGCATCTTCTAAATAATCCATCGCGGTGAGAATCACGCGCTCTTGCTGGCTCATGCGCTGAAACACGACGACCTCGTCCATGACGACATGAAACATGGCGGGATTGGGGTGCGTTTTACACAGCAGGTGCACCCCTTTTTGCCCGATTTTAATGTCGCAAATGATGGCCCCTCGCGCAAGGCACAGGCGTTCCGGATTTTTCAAATCAATCCAGCGGATATACGCACCGTGCGTGAGCCCGTTTAAATCATCCACATGCCGATAATCTCTCAATTTGTAAATGTAGTCAGCAGTCACCGATTGGTTGAGTCCCAGTTGCATCAGCTGGCGCATTTTTTCTGCGCCGATTTTGCGCGTGTTTAGATTTGCAACAACCGTATTATTTTCGTTCTCCAGCGCTTTTTCAAGCGCATTTAGGTCCAGTGCTTTGTTTGCATTTGTTTGCATCTGATTATCTTATCTGTAAGCATGCATTGTGTTTATATTTTTTATACAAAATAAACAATATAAACCTAAATTTAATTATTAAAATACCATTACAGTGCATGTATGTTTAGATTTGTTCAAACAATTATTAAAAATATAATGGATATCCCATGTGCAAACACTGATTTGACCATAGATCCAGATCAAATAATAAAAACAATAGACATTGATTCCATAAATGATGGTGATCCAGTGGCCATTGTTGCACCTGTGGCCGTTGTCGCACCTGTGGCCATTGTCGCACCTGTGCCCAAATTTGAATATGAAAATCAAATGGACGTCATTAATAAATGGAAGATGGCGGCAAAAGACGACATTAAACCGTTGATAGCAATGATTCAGCAGCTGTATTTTTTCTCGGACTGCAGAAAAATCACACTTAGAACATACACATTGTGCAAAGAAGAAATTCCGAACTACATTGGCAAAATAAAACGCTGTCCAGAACTTAAAATTGATGTGTCGGATGTGGACATTCACGATCATCCACAAATGTTCAGCATGTATCGGCGATTGCGCGCCATGATCGGCATGTTCCGCGTCAATGATTTCATGGTGCGAGTGGAGCACGCATTTGACAATGCACAAATAACATCAGAATATTTCGTGGTGTCCCAAATGATGAAATATGCGAACGATCCAAAAGCGAATGTTGGCGGAATTGATTCCCTGCGCCACATGGTTCTGCCCATCTGCGTGCAATTGAACAATGTTCGCAATATACCGCCCAAGGAGCGCACCATGTTTCACCATATTTCATACAGCATTCAACCCATCGTGTTTCATTCTCAAACATTGGACACCTGGTTTAAATCTGCAATTGTGCCTCCCCCGAATGAGCAAATCATGCGGCTGTGCATTCAGATGGCCGAAGCACTGGCTCATTTGCACGCATTGGGCATCGTGCACGGGGATATCAAGCCAGGAAACACGCTGATTCAAACAATTTATGAATACGCCGATTCTAGTAGTTCTTCCAGTTCCAGTTCTTCTGATTCGGAATCGGAGTCAGAACTACTGCAGTCACAAGCACAGGCACAGGCACAGGCACAACCACAAATGCCGTCGCTGTCGCTTTATTTGATTGATTTCGGAATGTCAGGCATTCCGGGAGAGGGCGACGGAACTGGAGGAACCAAGCCGTTTTGCGCCCCTGAAACTGGCAACGGGTTCAACCCGAAAATTGACACGGACACTTACACTTGGACGAAAAATCAAAAGCACCATGACGTGTGGTCGTTTGCGTTAATATTTTTTACGATGATTGTGTTGCGCAAATCAACTGCATATCCGAAAGACTACCCGTGCGATTTTTTTGATGTTGGCACAAACGGACACATTAATCCCGCATATTTTGATAAAATTCAGGATGAACCAATGCGCGAATTGTTTCGGCGCGCCCTGTGCCCAGCCGAAGAACGCATTACTGCTGCCGAGTTTTTAGCTGCCGCCAATGACAGTGGCATCATCCCCCGCGCTGGCGGCACCAATGTTAGCACCACCGTCAGCAGAAATTAAATCGGGAGTGGCTGCAACTGCGGGCGCCGTGGATGCTGTTATTTTTTTTTCAATGATGTCGCGCTTCACATTTTGTTGCTGCAGCAACCACATGCACAGCTTGTCCAATATGCTAACCGTGTTCATGTAGGTGCGGTACTTGAACCCGCAGATGGTGGTTAATCCTGCGGATTCAGGAAACTGCATGCTGCACCACCAATATGCGGGTATGTAAATGATTTGTCCAGCACGCAGTTCCACGTCCATCGTCTTAATTTTGTCAAAATCGGCACGGTACTCGGCCTGTATTCGCCACGGATTCACCGGTGACCGAAACTCAAAATTATCATAGTCGTCCACGGGGTAAAGGTACTTGTTGGCATGCGGAGCAATCAGCCGCATTTTTACGCTGCCCTGCGTCACCAAATAATAGTTGCGATAATTCAGCTCGTATCGCAATGGCGTTGTGGTTCCGGGAGCTGCGCACACGACGTCATACATGCATTTGCTCACCATTGGTGGCCGCAAAAATGCGTCGTTGTATTTGAACGTTTTGATCAGACCCGTTTCTTCCAGGAAGTCGCCGTTGTTTTCGCTGATGTAACGCGATTCTTTGTCACTGCGAAACGACTCTGCCACGGTGTGCAGCGTGAGCGGCACATACAACTCGGTTGCATCGGCTTCATCTGCAGTGTCTTTCACGTTGCGAAGGCGCACGTCAAATGCGCCGTATGCGGATCTCATCGCATTCAAGTTGCACGATTCCATTAGCCGCTCGTCCGCGTAATCAAACAGCACGGGCTGCCGCAAATCGCACACCTCTTCCAATTTGTCTTTGGACGGCTGATCTATTTCATACACCTCCAGGTCATTGCTGGTTTTCATGTGGAAATAAATATGCAAATACAGGAACAAAATTACGCAAAAAATTAGCACGGCAAACACTGATTGCATTTGAAGATGATTTTATTGGGTTGATGCAAATTTATTACTAACAATTAATGTAAATTAATTTTTAAATACTTATGCTTATTTATATGCTACAATAATTTCATATAAATAATACGAGCCGCGATTATACATTTATTTAATCCACTATTTGCATATTAGAAGGAGGAGGTTCCACTACATCCAACTGAATATGGTCCTCGTCATCAACGCCGGTTACGTCACATGCATCCACATCATCCTCTGGGGTGCCATTCTCCATCTCGCATGGCGGTTCACCTGCAGTTAAATCTTGAACCACCACTGTGGCGGCGGATGATTTTGATTTTGGTGCAGGTGCGAATGCGGCGGGTTGATTTAGACTTTGGCTAAACAGTTTCAGCAACATGATGTTCATTTCATTGATGGTCTTTTGTTGAGCATGAAGCAGGTCGCGCAGTTCCCGGTTTTCGGTTTGCACAGCATCAATCTGTTCAATGATTTCAGACAGGTTGGAATTGTTCATGATGTTGTCCACAATGCCAGATACAAATTCGGAGTCGGCCATGAGGGCGGGCTTAATTTGATCTAAATCCAATTCAGATTCGGAAAAACTAGACAAGCCAGACTCGGAAATAGATCCGGATTCAATGCAATTCAATCTGTTCTTAATGTCGTCCATGGTTTGACTCTGCTGAAACAACATGGTGTCCATCTGCTTCATGAGATAAATGGGGGGCACGGGCCAAGTTAACCCTGCTTTCTGATTTGGTTGAGTTTTTCCTGGCAATTGTGGTTGCTTTCGGTTCACTTGCTGCTGTGATTGCTGCTGCGATTGCTGCTGCTGTGATTGCTGCTGCTGTGATTGCTGCTGTGGCTGCATGCGCTGCTGCTGCTGAGGTTGCTGCTGCTGCTTCTGCTGTGGTTGCTGCTGCTGCATGCGCTGCTGCTGCTGCTGCATCATTTGTTGGCGTTGAACCGGAGTCAAGTTTGCTAAAGAAGGAGGAGCGGTCATTGGTCTTTGCATCGGCTGTTGTGGTTGCTGCGTTGTCATGGGTGGTTGCACTTGATTGGCACGACGTTTTTTCGCTGCAGATATGGAAGCTGCACTACTCATTTATTTTATTTATTAACTGTTCAATTATAAATGCACATCACACTATAATTTTATATTATTTGCGCATTAATACTATTAAAATAAAAATTGAAATCAATTAAACAGTAAATACAATCCAAATACATCTCCTACGATCCATCCAAATGGTAGAACCACATTCATTTCGTCTATTTGATTTCCAGGTGCGCGATCAAGTGCCTAGAACCCAATCTCAATCCAGCAGCAGTAGCAGCGGCGGCGGATACACTAAAAAATTCAACAAGGACAAAAAACAATTCGTAATTCAGATGTTCGGAATCAATGAGCTGGGACAAACATGCTGTGTCATTGTTCCCAATTACGAACCCTTCTTCTATGTGAAAGTTCCCGAAACATGGGGATTTGACGCCAAGGCCCGCTTCATTGCAGAACTGAAAAAAACGATCGGAAAATTCAGTGAGGATTCCATTTTGGCCGATGAGTGCAAACTCCTTCGCCGCAAGACGCTTTACGGGTTTGACGGCGGCAAAGACCACAAATTCCTCATGCTCAAATTCAAAAACATGGCCACAATGACCCGCGTGAAAAACATGTGGTATGAGCGCAAAGGCACTGAGTGGCGCCTGAACCCGCGCGGTTACGTGTTTCAGAATGAGGCAACCCACATTTACGAAGCCAATATTCCTCCCCTGCTGCGCTACTTCCACATCAAGGACATCAGTCCTTCGGGCTGGGTCAAACTCAAGGGCGAACCCACGGTCGTGGAACAGCAGGCACGACAAACCACTTGCCGTTATGAATACTGCATTGGGCACAAGGACATCATTCCGCAACCCGAAAAAGAAACCATCGTGCCCTACAAAATCATGAGTTTTGATATTGAAGCAAGCAGCAGCCACGGCGATTTCCCCGTTCCAATCAAAACATACAAAAAACTCGCCGCCAACATTGTGGATGTCTGCTTGAAAGATCCCACCATGGCAACCAAATCAGAAGTGCAGCGCATGATTCGCACGGCATTCCATGACCCCAAATCCCGATCAGCCCCTGCGTTCACGCTGCACGACGACATTGAGCGCATTTACACCAAGACGGTGCCCAGATTGGATGAGCTGGATACCATGTTTGAGCGCATGTGGTCCACCCCCATCAAGACGCTGGTGGAAGAAGCCGATCCCGACGTCATGCATAATGTTAATACCATTGAGCGCATGTTTGAAAAAATGAAAGCTGAAGCCGATGCCGAAGCCGATGCCGATGCTTTAGATGCCGACGAGGACAATGGCGATGATGATGCGCGCAGCGTCTACACGCATGCTGCACCGCCCGCTTGGTCTAAACCGGCTTCTTCTGCTTCGGCGTCTTCGTCTCATTCAATCGCAGACATGTTGCATTCATCTGTGTTGGATCGCGAAACAAAAATTAACCACCTGAACGATGGGTTGTTGGCCGTGTTTCCTGCCGTGGAGGGCGACAAGGTCACCTTCATCGGATCCACGTTCCTCCGCTACGGTGAAGACCGCCCCTATTTGAATCACTGCCTTGCCCTGGGCACATGTGACCGCGTTACCGGCGCAGAAATTGTGAGCTGCAAGACCGAACGCAAACTTCTTCAGGCATGGACCGAGCTCGTGCAGCGCGAGGATCCCGACATCATCATCGGATACAACATCTTCGGGTTTGATTACCAGTTCATGTTTCATCGTGCGCTGGAAAACAATGTGGAAGACGATTTCCTGAAGCTGTCCCGCAACACCGACGAGTTTTGCGGCAAGCGCGATTTCAAAACGGGGCGTGTCAGCATTGAAGAAACCAGTATCGCCCTCGCCAGCGGCCAATACGATCTGCACTACATTGCCATGACCGGTCGCCTGCAAATTGACATGTACAACTACTTCCGCCGCGACTACAACCTCACGTCATACAAGCTGGATTACGTCGGTTCCTACTTCATCGGCGATGATGTGCGTTCGGTTGAGCACCGCATTGAAGCCGATGCCGATGAAGTAATACCCGATGGAAAAGTGACCCGAATTGTTAGCAAGAATCTCACCGGCCTGGAGGTCGGCAACTACATTGCACTGGAGGAAACCGGCCACTCCACTGATCCCTACAAGGACGGCCAAAAATTCCGGGTCGTCGCAATCAATCGTTCCGCGGGCTATTTTGAAATCGTCGGTCACGAGACACCCGACATGAAGAAACATGTGCGCTGGGGCGTGTCCAAGGACGACGTGACACCGCAGGACATTTTCCGCATGACGAACGAGGGTCCCGGCCCGCGCGCCGTCATTGCCAAATACTGTATTCAGGATTGCAACCTCGTGCACCATTTGATGACCAAGGTGGACGTCATCACGGGCTACAACGAGATGGCGAAGATTTGCAGCGTGCCCATCAGTTTCCTGGTGATTCGCGGCCAGGGTATCAAGCTCACCAGCTATATGGCAAAAAAATGCCGCGAGAAAAACACGCTCATGCCCGTCATTGATAAGGGCCCATCGGGCGAGGGCTACGAGGGCGCCATCGTGCTGCCCCCCAAGCGCGGCCTCTACCTGGACAACCCCGTGGCATGCAATGATTATTCGTCACTGTATCCGTCTTCCATGATCAGCGAGAACCTGTCCCACGACAGCAAGGTGTGGACCAAAGAGTTCGACCTGGATGGCAACATGGTGCACGAAACGGGCGAAAAGGATCCGAAAACCCGGCAGCACATTTACGACAACCTGCCCGACTATACCTATGTGGACGTGGAATACGACACGTATCGCTGGAAACCGAACGCACGTGGCAAGATGGAGAAGCACTTGAGCGGGAAAAAGATATGCCGGTTTGCACAGTTCAAGGATGGTGCGAAAGCCATTCTGCCGTCCATTCTGGAGGAGCTGCTGGCAGCGCGCAAGGCCACGCGCAAACTGGCGGAGAAGCAGTCGGATCCATTCATGGCCAACGTGCTGGACAAGCGGCAGCTGGCTTACAAGGTCACTGCGAACTCGCTTTACGGCCAGTGCGGCGCCAAGACCAGCTCGTTTTACGAAGTGGATGTGGCGGCTTCCACGACCGCAACCGGGCGCAAGCTGCTCACGTATGCCAAGCGCATGGTGGAGGAGGTGTACGGCGATGCCGTTGTGCCCACAAAGGCGCACGGCACAGTGAGAACGCGGGCGGAGTACGTATACGGGGACACGGATAGTGTATTCTACACGTTCAACCTAGAGACGATGGATGGCGTGCCCATTCGCGGGAAACCGGCTTTAGAGATAACGATTGAGCTCGCGCGCCAAGTGGGCGACATGGCCTCCGCGTTCCTGAAGGCACCGCACGGATGGGTGTATGAAAAGACGCTCATGCCGTTCGGTTTATTACAGAAGAAGCGCTACTTCGGCATCCTGTACGAGACGGACCCGAACAAGGGCAAGCCGAAGAGCATGGGTATCGTGCTGCGCCGCCGCGACAATGCGCCCATTGTCAAGGATGTGTATGGCGGTTTAATAGATATTCTCACGAAGAAACAGGACCTGGAGGCGGCGATTAAGTTCGTGCGCGAGTCGCTGCAATCACTGGTGGACGAGCGCGTGCCCATGGACAAGCTCATCATCACAAAGTCGCTGCGCTCCACCTACAAGAACCCGCAGCAAATTGCGCACAAGGTGCTGGCGGACCGCATGGGAAAACGTGACCCAGGCAACAAGCCGAGTTCGGGCGACCGCATCCCCTTCGTGTATATCCACAACGCGGACAAGAAGGCGCTGCAGGGGGAGCGCATTGAGACGCCGGACTACATTCGTGCCAACCGTCTGAAACCGAACTACTCGTTTTACATCACGAACCAGATCATGAAGCCCGTGGCGCAGCTGTTCGGGCTGGTTCTGGAACAAATGACAGCGTTTCGGCGCAAGAAGGCGCGCTTCTTGGAGGAGCTGGAATCCGTGAAAAGCAATTGGACCGAGAGCGACGACAAACTGCAGAAGAAACTGGACGACCTGCGGTTCCGGGAAGTGAAGGAGCTCATATTTGAAGACTACTTGCGCCAGGCAGACAACCTGATCAAATCAAATAAGAGCATAACGGAATTCTTTGTAGCAAAGAAAAAATAAAGAATAAATGCAGCACACCCAATGCAATTTACATGACACAAAAATATATACATTTTTTCATTCAATCAACATCGTCAACACTTCGGCGACCGGGACCTCTTGAACCAGTTGCTCCTCTCAATAAATCAAATGAAAACACAACCGAATCATCATTCACTGAATTCAATTCAAATCCGGGAATGTTGCTGCTGTTTCTTAACAATTCATTGTAAAACGAGTTGATGTTGATTTCAGATTCAAGTGGAATTTGAATGCGCCGATCATTTGTGTTTGTGGCATTGGTGGCATTGGTTGCATTGGTGGCATTGGTGGCAGTTGTGGCTTGTCTAGAAACGGGATTGGCAGTCAATAAATTGTGCCGGCACGTGGGACACGTGTTGTTCATGCGCAACCAATGCGCCAGGCTATCTGAGTTAAATATATGTCCGCAATGCCGAATCCGCAACACTTGCTGCGCTGATTCAAACACATCATGCGTGATTGAACACACGGTGTTGATTGGATTGACAATGTTTCCAAACGCAACCGTTTCAACGCGTTCATCAAATTGTGCAGGGGTCAGCCTGCGTTCTTCTGGCTGATTTATCATTCCAAACAATGCATTTATTATGTTGTTTTCAATCGTTGTCGTCAATGGAGCGCGTGGTTGCTGTGATCTCTGAGGTGGTTGTGGCTGGTGCTGCTGTTGTGGCTGGTGCTGCTGTTGTGGCTGGTGCTGCTGTTGTGGCTGGTGCTGCTGTTGTGGCTGGTGCTGCTGTTGTGGCTGGTGCTGCTGTGGATGAGGGATGAGCCACCAAGGATACGGGTTTGAATTGATGGAATTCCGATTGCCGTGCAGCACTTGTTCCAACACATGGTACATATGATTCGCATGATATGTGAAATGGGTGTAACTTTGAATCAGGCTTTCATACATTGAAAACAGTCGCGCATTATAAAATGGGATGCTATTTGTGTCATCCTGAGCTGGAAATGGTTGGCCATGACCTGCCCGTGGCGGCATTTGGTTCTGGTTTTGGTTCTGGTTCTGGTTTTGAGTCTGGTTTTGAGTCCTGGAATTTCGTCGATTAAAGCGCGGCATTTGTATTATAATTGTTGATTATACTATAACATTATCATATTTTTAAGCATTATCCTATTAAATAATTAAAAACAAAAAAGATACCTGCAACGGGTTTCGATCCTGTGTCTCCGAGTTAGATAACCATCCTTTCGTTCGGACTATCTCCACATTGAAGCGGACATGGTCATTTTGAGTTGAAATAGACGATGTGGGGGTCCCGGTGTTCTTCCTTTGAACTATGCAGGTTTAAATTACTCCATGTGTTTAATGCATGGAGGCTCTGGTGCACTAAATGCACCTGTGCGAGATTGTTGTAATCATACCACCTGCCGGTATCGATCCAGCACCGCCTTTTAATGAGAAAGAGAGATAACCATCAGTAATTCGGACCCACATGAAAGCAGGTCTAGGTGGAAACCGACGATGTTTTACGTCCGCCATGGAAGTGGTTTGAAAGGTTGGCTGCGTTTTACGTCCAGCTTGACAACCCGCTTCTGTAAAGGGGCGAAAGAAATGCGTCTGACTCACTTGACTGAGATGCATCAGACTTGTTAGATTTCACGTCTCCAACTAGACGATGGTGGTTAACTCCGTGAAGGGGTGTGCCCGCTTCTGCAAAGCGGGCGAAGGTGAGGGACTGGCTTCGCTCCAGTGATCTCGGAGTTGATTTGGTTGCTGTTTTACGTCGCTTAAGCTATGACGACCCGCTTCTATAAAGGGGCGAAGGTGCATTGGTTTGGCTCTAGTTGTAGTCTCAGTAGCCTTTGACTCCCTTTTGGAGGGTTTCTTGAATTCATGCCCCCGACAGGTTTCGATCCTGTGACCTTCCGCTTATGAGGCGATAACCATCAGTCCTTCGGACTCTATAAAGTCAAATTAAACGACCGACGGTGTTGTAGACGCTCTGCCGCTGAGCTACAAGGGCTTTATTCGTGTGTTGGATTGTCTTGGATTAATTTTTGGTAATACCCCTAAGGATTTGTTGATGTGAGGGCACTACCGTTTTTTGGTTTTTTTTTGCAGTTTCAGGCTCGGATTTGAACTTGGGATCTTTGTGTTTGGAATCAGGATTCCAACCACTAGACCACGCCGCTCATTGCGAACTGCTTGAAACAACATACGCCGAATCAATATACTAACATGTCAACAACCCGAAATTTTCTGAATGATCCCATACATGCGTTCATTTATGTTTATCAATTTGGATATTCTTGATAAACCCTTTTATGATTTTTTTGTGCGCGTGATCATCATTCTCAATGTTTTTATAAAGTTCCTTGCACAGCGCCAAATATTCCGTCTGCAGCTTCTCTTTGGTTTCCCACCCTGGATGCGCATCTATCCAGTCTTGAATGCGCTTGATTTGATAACAGGACGTCAGGTATATGAATTTCTTGATGTTTGCCCCGTCGTCGTCCTTTTCCCACTCGTCGTTCTTCACGTACATGATCTCGCGCTTAGCATCCGTGCAGTGAATCGGGCGCTTGTGCACATCCATGCCCTTCAGATTGTTCACGATAATGGAGCTGACGCCCTCCACGATGCCGTTGTTCTTCGTAAATTCCAGATCTTCCAGGGTTATGTTGAGAGATTTCACAAAATCGCTGAGTTTAATGGCGTCCTTGCACTCCGTGTTCAGGAATACCTGTAAATTAAATTGTTGGTTATTCGTGGTGTTATTCGTGGTGGTGTTTATCACCGTATTTCTCTCTTTGCTCAATTCTATAATTTGGGTTTGCAGCGTTTTATTCTGCTCCATCAGCTGTTCCACCATCTTCATCATGAATTCTCCTGATGCAGGTGCAGATGCCGATGATGCCTCGGATGATATAGAGGATGATCCATTTGGATTGTTCAATTTTTTAATACTTTTGATGGGAGTGGATTCCATCTCTATATCCATTTCACACATGATTGCAATGCTGCTTGTTGGTTCCGTTATTGCCTTTCCTGCACACTTCTGTTCATGATACCACAAACTGTTGCGAGCATCATAACCCTTTCCGCAATGCGGACATTCAAATGCTTTTTTTGACAATTCAGCAATTAATGGCTTGTGCGTGCATTTTTTTTCATGATACCATTTACCATTGCGTGTGCCATAATTTTTATGACAATAATCACATTTATATTTTTCGGATTTATCCGCATCATCTTCCGATATGCACGTCAACACAAGCTTCAATTCATTTGTTAGAATTTCTCTCAACACATCTTTTGAAATCTTGAAAAATTTTCGGTTGGGTTCTATGCGATATTGCATTAGATGATTATGAATTTGTCTTTCAAGTTCATGACCTTCATGCGTAATTATCACCGACTCAACCACAAAAGACGTTGGGACGCCGGTTGCTTGCATCGATCTTTTAATATGGTGTTTCCTCGTCCAACCAATTTTTAACACATCATCATCATAAGATGGGTTTGACATAATGTAAACATACTGGTCATTCATGTTGTTCATTGCATTCATAGTTACTATTAACTAATGTGTATATTATTTAAATTGGTTTACGCGTTCTAAATATTCAAAACGACAGATCAGGATGCCAAGAAAATCGTTCTAATTGCCCAAAAATACAAATCGTAATGCCAAGAATATTCTAAATGTTCATAGAACAACTTTTTTAACACCTGGTGCCTTTTTTTAAGCTTTTTTTGGGGCCCAAAATGCACCATTTGAGGCCTCCAAAATAGTGTGACCAGTATGCTGTCATAATTACACATATATTACATAAATTAATTTTGTTATTTTTTATTTTACTTTGTTCAAGACTCGAAAAATTTTCCAGGAAATGGACAAAAAAAATGTCCTAAAATCGATATGTCAAAACCTTTTTGCACAAAAACGCGCGGCGCTAGGTGATTTGCGGAACTTTTTCGGGGGAAATAAATGCAGACCATGATGGTGCGATATTATTGCATTAACACGATTGTCGCAATTTGCCCTAGAGAGAAAATGGTAATAAAAAATAGGATATAAAGGAATGCGTGTAGTGTATGCATGATCCCCGAAAACAAATCAATATGAGCAACGTCACTCTTTCAATCCTTCCCACAATACACATCAATGGAACGGCATACCACAATTCAAAGGACATGCTGACACTGAATCCCGTGTTTTTCAAGGGGTTCACCACAACCCCGCGCCGAATCATTGAAAGAAGGAAGATTCCTGCGACCGATTATTTGTACGCAACCATGGAAAAGGGAAAGGGATGGAACCTTTCCACCAACGAATGCAAAAAGGCGCAATTGTTGATATCCACGAATTGGATAAACGCGAATCGGTTTTTTGGCGCACCAAGTGTAGCAATAAACGAAGTTGTGAGCGCAAGCGCAGAAACCGAAGTAGAAGTAGAACCAGTGAATGAAGTTGTTAGCGCAAGCGCAGAAAACGAAGTTGTGAGCGAAGTTGTGAGCGAAGCAATGGAAGAAACAGAAGCATCTGTGAAGAATGCTCCACCGATATTGCACCTAAGTGATGATGAAAAATTTCATGATGTGGATGGACGCGTAATTGACATTGAAACCAGAGGTGAAAGACACGAAGATATGATTTATTTCAAGGTAAAGGATGTTAGTATTGGATTTGAAATGCCGGGTTTAAATCACGTTTTGGTCAACACGGGGGGAGGATATAAACGCGACATTGATTACATAACGTTTAATCGATACATAAATGATGTATCGAAAACCACGAATAACACAAACCCGACATTGTATCTAACGTATGAAGGGTTGTTGCGTGTTTTATTCGTGTCCCGAAACAAAAATGCAACCCTTTTCAGAAAATGGGCCACAAACAAGATCTTCACGATCCAGCTGGGTTCAAAAGAACAAAAGGTGAAACTGGGAACCGACCTTTGCAACATTCCACTCAAAACATACCAGGCCATATTTGAAAGTCACACGTCCAATTTCCCGTCCATTTATTTGGTGTCGCTTGGCAAAGTGCGCGACCTGCGCGCGACATTTGAAATCAGCGACACAATTCCAGATGATTCGACGGTTTATAAATTCGGATTCACCAAAGATTTCGCTCGCCGCATCGGAGAACACAATCTTAAGTATTCCAAATTGTCTGGCGTGACAGTGGATGTAAAGTGGTTTCAGAACATAGACATCAAATACCTGACCAACGCAGAAGCTGAAGTGAAAGAGGAATGCAGCGCTTACGGAACGCGTATATATCCCCCGGGCCACAAAGAGTTGATTGTGTTGAACGACAAACAATTTGATCACATGCAAAAATCGTACCGTCGCATTGGGAAAGAATATGCGGGAGCGACTGCGGAGCTGAATGAAACGATTGCATTATTGCGAACCGAAATCAAGGACATGCACATGCAGCACAAGCACGACCTGTTGGAAAAGGACATGGTGATTCAAAGGTTGACGATGCAGAATGAAATGAGCGGTCTAAAAGAAGACAACCTTAAACTGCAACTCAAATTTTATCAAAAATAAGTGGCGAGAGAAAATCTCTGAAAATCGGAACATTTGTTATCGTGAATATTTAAAACGCATGTGTATATTATAACTACGTTCACATGGTAGTAAGAAGAAACTCTGGTTTAGCAATCCACGGCAAAGCTTATGGATGTCCCAAACGGGTTTTGAGGCAACCATCAGCAACCGCACCTGCGCCCGCACCTGCACCCGCACCAGCGCCAGCAACCGCCATTCCATCTTTCAACAGTTTAGTAACTTTATATCAATACATTGCTGAAAATGATCCCAATGCACTTACAGATCCGAATCCAACGACTAATGCGACCAATTTTGAACAAATCGTCGCAACTGAAACAATGCAACTTATCACTTTTGCTTATGAAATGTATGATTATTTGCAGACACCGAGGAATTTAACTAGGAATTTAAATGGATGGAAATTAAATATATCACAACCTCGCTTCCCCACCAACACGCCCAATGCAATCATGAGTTCAGTGTATGAAGAAGGTGCTCCACCCATAGGATACATTCTTGAATCTGCAGTGGGCGCCGACGACGGCGTCATCGACGTGTATTTCGTTTGGCGCGGAACCAGCAATGTAGTGGAATGGTTGCAAAATTCCAAATTTACACCAACCCGTTATTTTGACGGTTCGCAGGTCCACACCGGATTTTATGAACTGTATGCGAAAAGAAATGGAAATAGTGGCATTCCAACGCCGCGCGACACTGTTTTGAATTACGTCAATGATTCCATTTTGACACGAGCAACACAACAAAAGTTCAGAGTATGGTGCTGCGGTCATGATTTGGGAGGAGCACTGGCTACTCTGTGTTGTTATGACATCATAAAAAGATTGGATGCGGTAAATTCGCTCAATTCCCCCAATATTTCGGTTGGATTGTATGCTTACGCCGCTCCGAGAGTGGGAAACAGTCCATTTGTGGATTATTTCAATAGTAAGTTGGATAATGTCCGTCCGCACAGTTGGCGCGGACGCATAAGCAATGTGAATGACTTTCTTCCCAAAGTTCGCTTCGAAAACTTGGGATATAAACAAATCACAGAACATGTTCAAATTGAATTTGGCAATCCATTATCTGAATTTCCATCATTGCCAAATAACCCTCAAACTCAACAAAACTTTCTTAGAGACAATCACAGCTATCTGGCGTATTTGATTTCTTCATTGCAGTCCCTGAAAAACACACGAGAATACACTAGACAAGAACTTATGAATAGAAACATTAATTATAACTCAAATGTTTTAGACA
>Ga0209296_1000670_pt1 | contig 29025 bp, 12 predicted proteins | sample S_130206_EF_Meta_FD_187319 | JGI IMG/M metagenome (GOLD analysis project Ga0209296, IMG submission 187319) | Freshwater microbial communities from Lake Simoncouche, Canada to study carbon cycling - S_130206_EF_MetaG (SPAdes) (version 2) | ecosystem: Environmental > Aquatic > Freshwater > Lake ... | reverse complement strand
GCGGTCCCGAGGGTGGGTTCGTACTGACGCGACCGGCGAACGAAATCTCTCTCGCTGACATCTTTCGCGCTATCGACGGCCCGCTCGCGACAGTTCGGGATCAGAGCCTTAGTTCGATGAGCCATACCGGACCTGCCGCCGAACTGCCTGTGGTCTGGATGGCCGTCCGAGCAAGCCTCCGACGAGTCTTAGAAGTCGTCACCATTGCTGACCTCGCTGACGGGACACTTCCAGCCTCGGTAGCTGAGCTCGCCTCGGAATACCGATCCGAAACCGAATCACGTCACACGTAATTTCTGGCTGACCAATCGCCTCAGTTGATGAACCCGTTGTCGCGAAGGTGCTCGATGATGAGGTCGGCAGCTTCCTCGGGCGTCATCGAAGTTGTGTCAACTGTCAGTTCTGGCGACTCTGGTGCTTCATACGGCGAATCAATGCCGGTGAAGTTCGCGAGTTCACCACGTCGGGCCTTCAGATACAGACCCTTGGGATCACGTTCCTCGGCTACGGCAAGCGGAGTGTCGACGTACACCTCGATGAACTCGTCATCGCCCAAGCGCTCACGAGCCATTCGCCGCTCAGCGATGAACGGCGAGATGAATGACACCAACACGATCAAGCCAGCATCAACCATAAGTCCAGAGACCTCTGAGACACGCCGAATGTTTTCGACTCGATCTGCATCGGTGAAACCAAGATCTTTGTTGAGGCCATGGCGCACGTTGTCACCGTCGAGCAAATAGGTATGACGTCCCTGCTCGAACAGTTTTCGCTCAACGATGTTGGCGATCGTCGATTTACCGGAACCTGAAAGACCGGTGAACCACACAACACATGGCTTTTGTCCCTTTTGAAGCGCATGCGCTGACTTGTCTACCTCGATGGCTTGCCAATGCACATTGTCCGAACGGCGAAGGGCAAAGTGCAGAAGGCCAGCCGCAACCGTGGCATTGGTGAACCGATCGATAAGGATGAAGCCGCCCATATCGCGATTCTCGCCATAGGCATCGAAAGGGATCGGCCGGTCGAGATTGATATTACAGATACCGATCTCGTTCAGTTCGAGCGTTCGGGCCGCAACGTGTTCAAGCGTGTTGACGTTCACTTTGTACTTGGGTTGCGCAAGCGTCGCATTCACGGTGCGTGCACCAATCTTCAAAAGATACGGACGACCGGGAAGCATCTCGTGATCATCCATCCAGATGATGTGTGCTTCGAACTGATCTGCAACAGCGGGTGGAGCGAGCGAGGTCGCAAGTACGTCACCGCGGCTGACGTCTACTTCATCGGTGAGCGTGATGGTTACTGACTGACCCGCCACTGCCTCTTCGAGGTCTCCATCGAAGGTGACGATGCGATCGACCGTGGTTGCCCGCCCCGAAGGGAGCACTCGAACGGCATCGCCCGGGTGAACGGTTCCGCCAGAGATCTGGCCTGAAAATCCTCGGAAATCAAGATCGGGTCGATTCACCCACTGAACGGCCATGCGGAATGGAAGTGACTGCAGTTCATCGTCGATCTGAACGTTTTCCAACAGTCCCATGAGCGGCAGGCCGTCGTACCAAGGCATATTCGGACCGACCTCGGTGATGTTGTCTCCTGCCAATGCCGACATCGGTATGCAGGTGACGTCATCAAGGCCAATCTGCGACGCGAATTCCCGATAATCGCTTTCGATCTGTCGATAGACATCCTCGGAGTAATCGACGAGATCGATCTTGTTGACCGCGAGTACAACGTGGCGGATTCCGAGCAGGGAAACTAGATAGCTGTGCCGACGGGTCTGGGTGAGCACACCCTTTCGAGCGTCAATGAGCACGATAGCGAGGTCGGCTGTCGATGCGCCGGTAACCATGTTGCGCGTGTACTGCTCGTGGCCAGGCGTATCAGCGACGATGAATTTGCGACGCTCAGTGGAAAAGAAGCGATACGCGACATCGATGGTGATTCCCTGCTCGCGCTCTGCCGCTAATCCGTCGACGAGAAGGGCGAAGTCGAGTTCGCCACCCTGCGTTCCCACCTTCTTTGAATCAGCTTCCAACGCCACAAGGTGATCTTCAAACACGAGCTTTGAGTCATAGAGCAAGCGGCCAATAAGGGTGCTCTTGCCATCGTCGACGCTTCCACATGTAATGAATCGAAGCATCGACTTATGTTCATGGCGATCGAGATAGGCGTCGATATCGGTTTCGAGAAGGTCATCAGATGCGTGTGCCATTAGAAGTACCCCTCTTGCTTCTTTTTTTCCATCGAACCGCTGGAGTCGTGATCGATCACGCGTCCTTGTCGTTCTGAACTTGTCGTAAGCAACATCTCTTGGATGATTCCGGTGAGTGTGTCAGCTTCGCTCTCGACCGCACCTGTGAGCGGATAGCAACCCAACGTCCGGAATCTGACGCTACGCATCTCAGGAACTTCACCGGGCTGAAGTGGCATGCGATCGTCGTCGACCATGATGAGAGCGCCATCGCGCACAATCACAGGGCGTTTGGCGGCAAAGTACAGCGGAACAATCGGGATCTGTTCGCGGTGGATGTACTGCCAAATATCGAGTTCGGTCCAGTTCGAAATCGGGAAAACCCGCACACTCTCTCCTGGAGCCTTGCGAGCGTTATAGAGATGCCAAAGTTCAGGTCGTTGCAGTTTCGGATCCCACCGATGCTGCGCTGAACGCAGCGAGAACACCCGCTCTTTGGCCCGCGACTTCTCTTCGTCACGACGAGCACCACCGAACGCAAGATCAAAACCGTGAAGATCGAGCGCTTGTTTCAGTCCCTCGGTCTTCCACATATCGGTATGCATCGCCGAACCGTGATCAAACGGGTTGATTCCGCGCTCGACACATTCCGGATTTTTGTAGACGAGAAGATCGAGTCCCTTCTCGGCGACGAACTGATCGCGGAACGCATACATGGCTTGAAACTTCCAAGTCGTATCGACATGGAGAAGCTGAAACGGAGGTAGAGACGGAGCAAACGCTTTCAAGGCAAGGTGCAACATCACTGCACTGTCTTTACCGACCGAATAGAGCATGACCGGTCGTTCACTTTCGGACACGGCTTCACGAAAGATCTGGATGCTCTCGGCCTCGAGGCGCTGAAGATGGGTAAGCGTCGTCACTCGTCAACCTTTTTCGGAGTTTGGCGATCGTGAGGCTATTCACGACTATTTCCACAGGATTCGTAGACAATAGACACAGCAGCACAATCGCACAAGCACCCGGGGATTTTGATTACTCAGGCCAAGAAAGCGGGGTTACTTCGTCAAGTTCCGGCCCGAGCAGTTGGCGACCCAACCCCCGGAATGCCTCGACATCGCCAGAGGACTCAAATCGGTGTGCCCCTCCGCCGGCATCCGACCGGGTCGTTCCGGCATCAATCAGAAGTTGCCGAACACTAAACGCAGTTGCATCTGCTGAATCGACGAGAACGACATCACGCCCCATCACATCGGAAATCGTGCGGGCCAGGAATGGATAGTGAGTGCAACCCAGTAGCAGCGAATCGATGCCGGCATCGACGAGAGGCGCAAGGAGGCGCTGTGCCAATACGTGTACCTGCTCGGAATCGGTATCCCCACGCTCAACAAACTCAACGAACCCCGGACAGGCAGCGCAGGCCAGTTCAATCTCATGACCATGTGCCGCTACCGCGCGCTGGTAGGCGCCTGAACCTATCGTTCCAACCGTTCCGATCACGCCAACACGACCGTTGCGTGTCGCATCGAGAAGAGCAGCGGCACCTGGTTCGATAACGCCGATAACGGGAACAGGGGTGATCTGTTGAAGCTCATCGAGCGCTGCTGCGGAAGCGGTGTTACACGCAATGACCACCACCTTGACGTCGTGGTTGCGAACAAGATGGTCGGTAATTTCAAGAGCGAATTCGCGTACCTCGCTCAAATCTCGCGGGCCATAGGGATAACGCCCGGTGTCGCCGACGTACACAAGATCCTCGTTGGGCATGAGGTCGATAAGCGCACGGGCCACGGTGAGGCCACCGAAACCGCTGTCGAACATGCCGATCGGCCTTGAATCCACGGTGTGAGGGTACTCCCCCATTACCGCTTCAATCGGGCTCGTTAGAAGTAGATGATCTTGGAAGCGCGATCGGTGACGTCGTCGATGTCGTCGGTCCAGGCACCCGTTGAGAGGTACTTCCACCCTCCATCGCAAACGATAAACACGATGGTTCCCGATTCAATCTGCGAGGCCACACGAACAGCGCCCGCAAGTGCTGCACCGGCCGAGATGCCCGAGAAGATGCCGCACTTTTCAGCAAGCAATCGTGTGTATTCGATGGATTCGCGCGGACGAACAATGCGCTTGCCATCGAGCAGTTCTGGTCCGCCCCACTTTTCATACACCGGGGGGATGTAACCCTCGTCGAGATTGCGCAGGCCTTCAACGCTTTCTCCAAGCGGAGGCTCAACAGCAAGAATTTTGATGTTTGGATTCTTCTCTTTCAGGAACGTACCCACGCCCATCAGGGTCCCTGAAGTGCCGAGACCGGCGACGAAATGAGTGATCTCGGGAACATCGGCCCAGATTTCGGGACCAGTGGTGTCGTAATGCGCTTGCGGGTTGGCTTCGTTCGCATATTGATAGAGAAACGCCCACTCGGGATGTTGCTCGGCAATTTCGATCGCTCGCTTCACCGCTCCGTTGGAACCCTCTGAACCCGGGGAGAGAATAATTTCGGCGCCAAAGATTTCAAGCAACTGGCGACGTTCCACCGAAACGTTTTCGGGAAGCACGATCTTGATCGGATAGCCCTTGATCCGGGCGATCATCGCGAGCGCAATACCGGTGTTGCCCGAGGACGGCTCGATGATTGTCTTACCCGGCGTCAGCGTTCCGTCGGCCTCGGCGTCTTCGATCATGGACAACGCAATGCGGTCCTTCACTGAGCCCGCAGGATTCTGGCTTTCCATCTTCCCGAGAATGCGCACGTTCGGGTTCGGGCTGAGAATGGATACGTCGACCATCGGCGTGTTGCCGATCATTTCGAGTACCGAGGAATAAACAGCCATCGAGGACCTCTTGAGACGCGGTGCAAAGGGGGGTTCAGACCGGCCCTCCATTGTGGACGACCGAGGGCCAAATGTCGACCCAATGGGTCTGGATTCTAGCGATCCGTGATGACAATGGCCTCTTCAGCGATTTCACCCTCGATGATCCGGTAGGAACGCACCATTGGTTGGCCCAGTCGGAACGAGACGATGACATAGTGCCAGGCTGGGTCAGGGGCCTGAGCGACATCAGTTGGCGACGGATAGGGCTCGGAATGGGTGTGGGAATGAACCACACCCATGAGTTCTGAACCACGATCTTCGGCATCACGGTCGGCCCGAAGATGCACCTTGGGATCGATTGTGTAAACACGACTCGATGCCGCGTTGTTGGGGCTCGGGTACCAGGCATCAACCACACAAGCGTCGCTTCCCGTTGCAGGCTTGCCACCAAGCAGGCCACAGGCCTCGTCGGGGAGTCCATCGACGAGGTGTGCAAGAAGGTCGTTGAGGATCGAAGACGAAAGCTGAAGCACCTGCGAAGGCTACCGCTCTGCCCATTCTTCAAGCAGGTTCGGTCGCCGAGTCCTAGCGTGTCGGCATGCCTCGCATCTCTGTCCCCGAAGGATCAGACCCACTCATGCATGTCTGGGTTGGCGCAGCTCCGGGCCTCTCCATTCCCGCTGCCCAGTTTTCTGCTGCCGTCTACGAGAATTCAGTGCTTCCATTGCGCGAATTTGAAGCGGCGCGAATTCGCATCGCACAGATCAATGAGTGCCAGTTATGTCTCGGCTGGCGATCGGCCCGAGATGCACCCGCACGCGCCGCCGAAGCTGACACGATCGACGAAGAGTTCTATAACCACGTAGGCGACGCTTCGTGGGAAGGCTTTAGCGAACGCGAACTACTCGCTGCAGACTTCGCCGAACGATTCGCACGTGATCACCTTTCCATGGACGATCCATTCTGGATTCGCATGCGCGCGTCATTCACCGACACCGAAATTGTTGATCTTGGACTGTGTGTTGGTATGTGGGTTTCGCAAGGACGGCTTAATCAGGTGCTCGATGTTGATGGCGGCTGTCGTGTGCCCATCCCAGGCGCACCATTGACCGGCGGCTGACGATCAACTCGCGCCGCCGGTAGCCTGACGGGTTCTCATGGCGACCACCGATGATCCGAATGCGAAGCGAATTGTGGCGACCAACAGGTCGGCTCGTCATGATTACGAGGTTCTCGACACTGTCGAGGCTGGTCTCGTGCTGCGCGGGTCAGAAGTGAAGTCTTTGCGCGAAGCGCAGGTACAAATAAAAGAGGCATTCGCTCGTTTCGACCAGGGCGAAGCGTGGCTCATAGGCATGCATGTTTCTCCTTGGGGAACCAGCGCCACTCATGATCTCGCCGAACCCGACCGGAAACGCAAACTGTTGTTGCATCGCGAACAGATCGAACGCTGGCGCATGCGTGTGGATCTCGAACGACTTTCGATTGTGCCGTTGTCGCTTTATTTCACTGGCGGTCGAGCCAAAGTTGAACTTGGTCTCGCTCGGGGGCGCACGAAGGGTGACCGCCGTCAGGCCATTGCCGAACGTGAAGCCAAACGTGAGGCCGATCAGGCGCTCGGCAGATCACGCAAACGCGGCGAGGACTGAAATGCGAGTCAGAGTTTGCGCCGGAGCAGTTGTGCTTTCATGCGTGTTGGTTCTCCCTTCCTGCAGTTCTGACACTCGTTCTTCACCATCAACCGAACGTTCACAAGCCACCGATGAGGCACCTCCAATGACGACCACACCCACGCCAACCCCTGCAACAGGCTCCGGCGTTCTGTTCGACTTCGCTACGCCTCAGTCGGTGACTGGATGGTCAAGTGTCGATGACTCCGTCATGGGTGGCATCTCCAAAAGCACGACGACGTGGGACGACACCAATGGTTCGGGGGCACTGTTGTTTTCAGGGCTGATGACAACAGAACAAAACGGCGGCTTTGCTTCCACACTCGGGCCACCAGACCAAAGCCTTGGTCAAGTCGCCGCCGGCGCCAAAGCGTTGGGAGTCAACGCAATTGGAGATGGCCGCACCTATGTGCTCCAACTTCGGGCAGGCCAGTCCGGCGCCGACCGATGGATTGCTCGATTTACGCCATCGACCAAACCTGACGGAACGAACGGAAATCTCGTTTCGATTCCGCTTGAGTCTTTTGCGCCAGTGGATCGTTTCCTACGCCCCACAGCCCCGAGAACTCCCTTTGATCCCGCGACCATCGTTCAGATCAGCGTTTATCTCATTGATGAACAGATCGGAAATTTTCGTCTCGCCATCAAAGCGTTCACAGCGATCAACTAATCGGTTTCTCGCTGAAGTCTCTCTGCTTCGCGGGCAGCGCCGCTAGCGAAGCCCCGAACCATCTTCTTTAGGAACCCCGACACGCCGGGCACACGCGTTGTCCACGAGCCCTTCCACGAAATTTGCGTGCCGCCATTTGCCGTTGAGGTCAAATGCACATCGGCGCGATATCCCTTAATGGGCATCGGACTCGACACGATTACATAGGCCTGGTGGTTAGGCGCGTCGAATTCCACAATGCGTTCTCTGGAAAGTGGGCCGACGCTCGCCCCGAGAGCGCGAACTGCGCCAACTCCCCACGGGGCAGGACTTCCTTCAACATCCCACTGCGCTCGCGAGATTGTCTTATTCCAGCGTGGCCAACCTGGCGCGTCAGCGATGACTTCAAAAACGAGCTCAATAGGAGCGGCGGACTCTGCCGCTATGTCATAGGAGTGATTTGCCATCGAGATCTACATTCTCTTTCGGGGAGAAACTCTCCCGGTTGCCTACTTACGACAAAACCTCAACCGAAATAGGACTTCTTCAAACGCTCGTAGGTTCCGTCTTCGCGCAAATGAAGCAGGGCCTGATTAATGGGCTCGGTGAGCGGGCTGCCTTGCGCCATCACGATTCCATAATTCTCGTATTGAATAATTGGACCGGCGACCTTGACACCGCTTCGATTCGCCACCAGCCACTGGATAATCGATGCGTCGAAGACAAAGGCATCGGCCTTGCCAGATCGAACTTCTTCATAGGCCGTATCAACGTTGTCAACAGGTCGAGCTTTGATTCCGTGATTCGCCAAATAGTCCCACGAAGTCGTTCCTGGATAGCTGATGACATTCTTCCCAGCCAGGTGCGCAGCAGATGTGATCTTCGACTCAAGACGATCAACCGTCAGCTTCGACGTCACTTGAGCAGTGATTGTGGCGACCAAGAGCACGCCAACGAGCATCCAGACCATCGTTACGAGACGAGAGACGACTTTGTGCGGGACCTTGTCGCCGTAGCCGATTGTGAAAAGCGTAACTGTCGCCCACCAGATGCCGTCGAAGACCCCCTGCGCTCCCGAGTTGGTGAATTGATCATTGCCATGACGACGTTCCCACGCCCACACGAATACGCCTGTGAGAACGGAACCAAAGAGCATCAGTCCGAGAACTACAAAAAGAAATGGTGAAAAAATATCTGAGAAAATCTTCGATCCTGAGATCGATCCTGAGCCGGAAGAGATCATTACTTGAATTCCCGACTCGAACATCGAAGTACTGAAGTTCACTGTCTTCTCACGAGCCGAGGTAATGCTGATTGCGCTAATTGCAAGATCAACTCGCCCCTCGCGCACTGCGTCGAGCTCAGCTTCAACCGAGTCCACATCCACGTACTGGATATCGAAGCCGACTTCATCTGAGATGTCCTCGATTAAATCGATGCTGAAACCCGAGTGGCTCCCGTCGGCACCGACGACGACAAAGGGTTCGATCTGCGCAACCGCAACAAGCAATAACGGTTTTACCGAAGAGGTTGACTCTGTCTTGGCTGTCGGTGACGACTGGGCCAGAGCCGAAATCGGCAGACTGATCACGAGCCCAACAATTCCGGCAACCACCAGCAAACGCAGCGATTTGATGACTCGTTCCCCGGCACCCACAAAGCAAAGGTACTTGAGTGGGCGCAGTAGTCCCCGAACTGTTCGTGCGCAGTGTCGCACTGCACCGCTAACCTTGAAGTTCCTGCTTGTGTTCTCAATGGCTTGCCAGTGAGTCGTGTGCAGGGACGATCACGGGGCTGATCGGTTTCGACGTCGGGACCGAAGGCTGGATCGTGCGACCGGAGTGGCCTCAGACTCCTTAAACGGGGGCACAAAATCAACCGCCGATGAGCAGTTGACTCTCGCCGCCTGATCACTCAGACGATAGAGAGAAATCGTGACCAGTAATGGCGCACGGGGCCTGCTCTCCGCAGCCCGGCAACAGAAGCGGAGGGTGACAGCCTGAAAGAAGGCTGACGACGGGAAAGACCGTTGGCATCGGAGAAAGATCCGGCGGCGAGGTTTCGGCCTCATCCGACCCGGCGGTGTGGTTGCCGTAAGCCACTGACTCGGGGATGGTCGTAGCGCGGACAGTTCTCACCAGACGGACGGGGGTTCGATTCCCCCCAGCTCCACCCAAAGCGTGGCCCGACCAATCGGTCGGGCCACGCTGGTTTTCCGATCGCAGGAGCCAACCTCGCCTCTCATTCCTGTCCGTGAGAGGATTACCCACCAAACCAACCCACCTCGGAGTTGTCATGAAGATCCATCTCGACACAGGGAAATGTCAGGGCCACGGCCGCTGCTACAGCCTTGCCCCCGACCTGTTCGATTGCGACGATATGGGAACCGCTTTGGTCCTTGTGACCGGCGAACTCAACGATGAACAACTGGCGAAGGCGAAACTTGCTGAAGGCAACTGCCCCGAATTCGCGATCACGATTGGCGACTGAACATGATCAACCCTCCTGTCACCGATTTTGCAACCGACTTCGATCACACCGACGAAGCGTGGGTTGCCGATCCCTACCCGATCATGGACGACCTTCGCGAACGTTGTCCGGTTGCCCACAGTGACCGTTACGGCGGCCTCTGGGCTCCGATGACCTACGACGCCGTTGCGGCGATCGCAAACGATACGGAACATTTCACTTCGCGCACCGTTGTCATTAATAACGGTCGACCAGGCGACGATGCCCTGCCGGCGCCAATCGGCGTTGCACCGCCCATCTCCTCCGACCCACCGTTCCACGAAATCGCTCGGCGACTGCTGCTCCCCGCTTTCGCCCCGCGACCAATTGCAGCACTCGAACCTTTCACACGAGAACTCTGCAACCAGTTGCTCGACGCAATGGGCGATGCCGACCTCGTCGACGCAAGTGTCCAGTACGCCGAGCACATCCCGGTTGGCCTCATTGCGAAGCTCTGCGGACTTCCGGCTGAAGATGGTGAGCAGTTCCGCGAGTTTGTTCGCATCGTCCTCGAAGGCGTCGACCTCCCCGCCGAGGAGCGAATTGAAGCGTTCCAACCTGTCGAGGATTACATCGTCCCAGCAATCGTCGAACGTCGCGAGAACCCCGATGACGGACTCATCAGTTATCTGCTCGACGCCGAGATCATGGGCGAAAAGCTTTCCGACGAACACGTCTTTGGTTCGATCCTTCTGTTGATCGTGGCCGGAATCGACACAACATGGTCGGCCATCGGTTCTTCTATCTGGCATCTCGCCAATAACCCCGACGACCTCGCCCGCCTCGTCGCCCATCCCGAACTGCTTCCCTCAGCAGTCGAGGAATTCCTTCGTGCCTACGCGCCGGTCTCAATGGCTCGTCTCGTCAAGGACGACTTCGAGTTCCAGGGCTGCCCAATGAAGAAGGACGACTGGATCTTCCTCAGCTTCCCCGCAGCCAATCGCGATCCCAAGGCTTTCGATAACGCTGACGAAGTACTGATCGATCGCGAGATCAACCGGCACAGCGCGTTTGGTCTTGGCATTCACCGGTGCCTCGGTTCAAACCTCGCCCGCATGGAGATGACGGTTGCTCTAGAGGAATGGCTGAAGCGCTACACAAAGTTTGAACTCAACGCTTCGAAACCAACCACGTTCTCGCAGGGTCAGGTTCGAGGCCCACGCCAATTGCCGCTGCGGATCATCGAACGTCGCTGACTCTCTAACCGTTAATGCCACGCACTTTCTCACGCGATGGCGACTCTGAAATCACCACACAATGAGGGGCGCTACAAACCACCCACGAGGCTAAGCGTTTGTGGTGAGATTTGTTTCGCCGGATCAAACGGAGCCACATACTGCGGAGCTGGGAGATCCGGGTAGATGCCGCCATGAAGGTGCTCCCACATCAATTCGATTGACTCGCACAGACGGTCCTGCGATGCACGGAGATTCGAGGTCACGATTCGTCCTAGCCCGAATCCTGCATTTGGATCGCCAAACGTGTACCACCGACCGTCTTCTGTGTAACGCATCGAGTACTCACCGAAGTACCTCTCAGTGCTGTAACCGCCCTGTCGCGCCACGATTGCATCCATCTCTCGAAGGATGGCTCGACACGCATAAAGGGATCCAGGCGCAGTAAACGATGACGTCCCCAAATAATCATTCGTTGCTCCGCCATTTGAAGCAACGGTTTGCACGCGTACCTCAACGTTGTATGTGCCGCCGCTTTCCCAGCCAGGAATGAGACCAGAGACGAGAATCGAACCATCAAGGACGATGATCGAGACGCCCGGCATCATCATGCAGTTGCCATTGAAATCGCAATGACCAAATTCATTTTCGCCAACACCAATCCAGATCGACGACGCCGCCATATTCAAGGTTGCAAGATTCGGCACTGACACTGTTGCGATGGTTGCGAAGAACTGATTCAGACGGAAACCGATTCCAGAGCCGTAGCCGATGTTCGTTTGCGGTGCCGGTTGAGCAAGCGCCTTGTCATAGGCCCGCTGAATTGCAGCTTGCCAATTCTGCAGAACTGCTTGGTTCGCATTTGCTTCTTGAGCGATGATCAAGTCGACCAATTCATTAATCATCCGGGTCGATGGCGAGAAGCTGAGATCAGAGGGGCCAGACACCCAGAATCTTGGTTGGACAGGGGTGGGAGCAACAGAAGCGACGACGTTGATCCCCAAGGCGCTCATGACATCGTCCCCATAGAGGGCGTCTAGCCCCTTCTTCCCATAGGCCTTTGCGTAGTTCTTGAAAATGGTTGAAACCGCACTCGCCTCTCCACTCATGGCCCTCTTGATACGCACGGGAACGGCCTTCGCAAGACGAGTCTGCAAACGACCGATAGGAGCCATGGCGCGAGCCACATACATTCCAATTTTACTTGGGGTATCCGCTATGCCGAGTGCCGACTTCGCCGCTTTCCATCCCTTCGCCAACACCCCGATACCTGCGGAGACTCCCCTTAGAGCGAATCCAGCCACTGACGATCCGACTAACGCCGCCGCACATATCCAAGATCCGCAGGTCACCGCATTCAACCAGGAGTATCCCGGCACGAAACTGAGGGTGACTTGAGTGAGCGACATAAAGATTCGCGCCACTGTTGCGTCTCGGAACATTGACTTGAAGAGGTCGAAACTGAATTGTGCCAACGCTGCTCGCGCGTCGGCGATTTGCCAACCGAAACTTCCAAAGAGCGGAACGGGCGACGACAGGCTCGGCTGGTTCTCGAGCGTTACACCCATACTCTTCGACGAAACAAGTACAGACGCACCGCCCGAAGAGTTGGACACGACTGTCGGAGGATTCAGCGCAAGTGGACCGGAGTCTGCTGTGACGCCCCATGGAGCAGAAGTCACGACATTGACAGTGTCGGCGGCGCTTGGGGTGAAGCCAAGAGTCGCCGTGGGAATTACCATCGCAAGCCGCGCACCTACGGTGGTGACAGATGTTGGCAAGAAGGTTGTGCCATTCCCGTCATCGTCGAGACAAATCCCGTTGTAGAAGCAAATGGCAATCGGAATATCTTCGCCAGCGTGTTGCAGGAAGACGCTGATCATTATGTTCTCGTACGGCGCCTGAACCTCAATTGGCATTCCTTGCCAACGAGCCGCCGTCACGACGTTGATTGATCCGTTCGAGAATGTTGCTTGAGCATTCAGGGTCGTTGTCCACGGATCGACAGAAATATCGAACGTCGAAATTCCGATACGTGCCGACCGTTCGTTCAATAATCCAGCAGAGACTGTTCCGGTCCCTGGCGCGTAGGTAATCAATCCGAGCGACCATGTTCCGACCGGCAGTGCACCGCCGCTCTCTACGGGCGAAGTCGTTTCGAGATTTCGAATCGTCCAGATATGGCAACGGCTACAACTCGGAAGCTCGGAAAGAGCACTTTGTCCGTAATACGGATTCCAAGAGTCGCGCCCGCCGAGAAGCGCAGGAGTTGCCGACGTCGCCATCCTGTCATTGGCAAATCGATTGCCGTGATCCGCAGGCACGAACAACGGAGCAGCACCTGGTACCGACTCGGCCAAGTTGGCAGGAACGTTGTTGTCACTCGGAACGCTGAAAACTGGATCCAATGTCGCCTTCACAAACGCTGTCTCACCCACCCGAGGATTACGAACATCCCAACCTGAGAAGTCACTCACCGTCGGGTAAAAGGGACTCGGGTTCGAGTCAATCGGTCCGTACCAACCGCCAGTGATCTTGGCTGATGCGATCGAAATCTTCGTTAACGGCGCTCCCGCGCCAGCGATGTGAGCATCGGTATCAGTAGTCGCACCACGGGTGGTCGCAGGGGCGACGAACGTCGCGGGAGTCGGAACAAACCGCGCCGTGATGGAGAATCCCGTTCCACCCACATACATCTGTGTAAGAACCGTCAGGGTATTTCCCGCCCATGACGCGGTAGTCACCGGAATGAAATCACTCTTTGAAGCGTTGAGGGACTTGAGACTGTCGTCGGGAAGAAGATCGCGTGCGATCCCATTGATCATGAGCGATTCAGTTGACGTCAATCCTGCGAGATCAACTGTCACCAAGTGGCGGGTGTTGGCACAGTAGGCAAGAACCGATTCATCACGCGAGCCAGCAGCACAAAGAACTGGATCAGGCGCAGACGAAAGTGTGACGGTACCGCTTGATCTGAACTGCGTCGCCATGACTTCGGGGAACGTCAGCACCGATCGAACTGGCACAAGCTTGTCGCGAACCACGGTTCCAGCGGGCAGTGCAGATGCAGGATCGGGCGCTGATGCCATGACCGTAGCAGTCGGCGTTGCCCATGCAATTGCCGGTGCGCTCGCCCCAAAATTGGAGTTTGCAACGACGGCAAAGGAGTACTCCGTACCGTTCGTAAGTCCACTTATTTCGCAAGTCGTATCGACACTCGTTGTGCACGTCGCACCACCGGGCGACGCCAAAACCGTGTAGCCCGAAATTGTTGACGCATTTGCCGATGGAGCTGTCCAGGAAACCCGTATCGCCTCCGACATGCTCGCGACAGCTGTCACGCCCACTGGAACTCCAGGGCCAGCCTCAACCGTGAGTGCTGGTTGCCAAAGAGCACGCTGCAGCGGTGCAGAGACCGTGTAGGTCTGTTGTGTGATCGAGGACTGGAACGACGCATTCAAGACAGCATCACCGCCGCTTGAAATCATCTCTGAGGGAAGAGAACTTGTTGCGCCGCACGATTGCGACGTGCAGGCAAGGGTTGGGGTCAGGGTTGAGGTATTTCGACCGTAGATACCAACCTGGCCCTGCAACGCCGGTCCGCCCACACCGAGCGTCACTGTCGAGTTCTCTCCCGCTCGTGTCGGAGTATTCGACAGTGAAAGCGCTATCCGATCGGGCTCGACGGGAACGCTAAAACTCTGAGCAACGGACGTGTAACCCGAGCTGCCGCCACCAACGACGCCACGGAATGACAAGTTTCCGGTGAGCGCTGCTGAGAAATGGAGCGTGGCCGTTGCGCCATGCACGTAGATGCTTGGTGGATTGCAACTGTTGTCACGCCAGCACCCAGCCGCGTAACGAATCGGCGATGACCATGCGCTCGCATCGGTAAACATCACAGGCCCGGCAACGGTTGTTCCGGCTTGGTCCACAATCGACACCGGAAGTCCGACTGGCGCCGAACCAGAGATCGTGAACGTCACGGCAACATCGTCACCCACAATGAACGCTGATCCCTGCGGCGACGCAACCGAAATCGTCGAAGATGGCGCAGGTACAGCCGGGATGTTTACGTCAAAGGTTGTCGTCGATGGTCCACAATCGGGACCACCGCTTGTTTGCAGAGTTACCCGTTGTGGTCCCCCAACCGTCGTGGTCCATGGCGAGTTGAGAGTCGTTGTCGTGTAGTCAAGTTGGCCCGCAACCACTGACGAATATCGCGACGACCATGGCTGCCGTAGGTCTGTCAGCGACTGACTCGAGAGAACACGACCTGAGCCATCGGTAATTGTTGCCGTTCCACCATTGACACACGCCGATTCAATCGTGGTGCCATTCTCTTGGCGCACTGGGCGAGCAACGGTCATCGTGAATCGACCAGGGTTCGCCGCTCCGTTGGGGAAGTCGGGAATAAGTCGGACAACTGTCGGAGCGGGAGCAACAGCAGTTACTGGAACCGTTGGAGTGGTTACCGCTTGATAATTCGAGTCCCCGGAGTAATGCGCCTTCAGTTGATAGTCACTCGTAGTCCTGCTCCAAAGGACTCTTATGGTTGCAACCCCGTCAACGACCGAAGCCATGCCCAAGACCGAATCACCATCAAACAACGTGACGGTTCCGCCCGAGATTGCTGGTGCGCGGCCCGCCTCGAACCCTGTCGACACCGCGATTCGCGCATTTGACCAAACTGCCGGAGTCGTGAGTCGGCCTTCAACCAAAGTGGCGTCGTCCCCGACTCGAATAGCCACCAGTGGCAGGAGCGAGGCTGTTGCCGCTGGGTCGATAGTGAAAGTCACGAGACGTTGCGTGCTGTTTCCTGCAGGATCCGCTGCTTCAACCTTTGCTGTCCATGTTCCACTTGTGAGCGCAGGAACATCCGACCACTTGTTGTCGTAGTTGTAAGAGAAGTTGCCGCCGCCCCAAGCTGTCGTTACTGGCTCGGTGGCAATCGGACGCACGAGCGCAGGCGTACCCGTCGCAGTTAAGCCTGAGTAATACGAAATAGTTCCTTCGTAGACGGCAGGCCGATAATCAATTGGGAAACGTGAATAGTCCACCGGACCGACGCGGCTTGTACTGCCCGTAAGGCTTCCGGTGATGAACGCCGATTTCGATCGAGCTCCAGCCAATGGAGCGGAAATCGTTAATTCTGGAGCGGTCGCATCAACACCAATAGTGACCGGATCAGACACACCGGTGTTCCCCGCTCCGTCGGACTGCACAGCCTGAACCGTCCAGACACCATCGCCAAGTGTGAAAGCTTTCGAGTACACCAACGGCGAACCTGCTGCTGTCACGGTGGCGGTTTGGGAAGCGACACCAGTCGCAGTCGAACCGCTATACACATTCACGGTTACAGCTGGGAGTGCGCCCGTTGTCGTTGCAGCCGCACCCGAAACGGTCACGCTTCCAGTGATCGGGACCGAACCTGTCGGGAGCGGCGTCGTAATGGTCGGCTTTGGGAGAACGCTAGAAAGGACTGTGGTGTACGTGGTCGTTGAGGTCTGAAGGCCTGTCGCAGGAGCGAGGGCCACGTTGTAACTGAAGACTCCATTCGTCCACACGCCAGTTGTCGTTGACTTCGTATACGCGACTGACGTCTTCGATGTGACGGTGAACTTCGTTGAGCCGTCCGCATAGTCACCAGTGACCGAACAGGACCAACGCCCGTTTGTGACCATCACGATTCCGCACAGAGAAACAGTGGTGGAATCGAGGGTTCGATCAGTGGGCGCAGAGCCACGAATCGTCAAGGTCTTCACGATTGCGCCATTTGATTGCTGCGAGGCACGAACTGTCACAGCGTCAATCGCCGGGCTACCCCCAGTTACGGCAAACTTCACCGCTGACGTCGTACCAGTTCCTTGAGTGACATTTGCGGTGAACGTTCCGATCGGGAACGTTGAAGGGATCCGCAACGACCAAGTTCCATCCGCTTGAACCGTGACATCAGAGACGAGGATTTCTGAAGCAGTCGAAAGCGAGGACCTATACGACGTGTCCCCTGAATTTTGCGTCACGGTCACCTTGACCGTGCTGGGATCGACGTCGTTGTACGCCGCTACACCACTCAACGTGATTGCTTCGCCGAATGCCGAGACTGGCCCGCCAGATTCTTGTGGTCGCGGAACTGTGCCCGTGACCGCCAACGAGACAACCGGCACAACCCACGAAGATCGATACTGAAGAGGTGCCGAACGAACAGTACGACCAATAGGATCCGACGATTCGCCGACAATTTGGTACACACCATTCGGCAGACTGATTGGAAGCGTTCCGGGTCGATTCTGTTTCACCAAAAGCGTTGGGGTTTGTGAACACTGAGAGGCCGAAGGCATTGGAACCACAGCGACGGGGACTCCTGCTGTTGAACCTCGAAACACCAGCAAACGAGAGCTATAAGCGAAAGGTGTATCCGCGCCGCACACGCTCATGGTGACACCATTACTTGCCGGCGCAAGTACCGGTGTCGGTGGAGCAACACGATCAACACGGAAGCGATAGCGATTCACAACGGTCTTCGATCCCGCCAGCTCGTTGATGTTGCTTGGGCTTGCGGCGGCTTCAAACACACCGATATTCCCCGATGTGTCTGCTTGGCGGACAGACACGACATGCCAGAAACCTTCGCCAAGTGTGGACAGATCAAAACTCCACGTCCCGTCGGCCAGAACCGGAACAGTGAAAGAGCGTGCGCAGATGAGCGTCGCTCCTGCTACATAAACGCTGCTGTGGCAGTACGACATGTTCGACCAGCCGTAGCCAGCGCTCGAGTCGAGGGTGAGGCTGAGCGTTACCGATTGCTCGTCACCAGCCGAGACCCCCGCAGTCCCTGAAATGATCCCCGCCCATGGCGCTGGCGAAGCGGAATCGGTCGTCGCAGACGTCGTTGCAACAGTCACCACAGGCGAAACCACATCAAAGCTCGCACTGGCGTTTATCGACGCACTCCCGGTTCCATCGAATTGCGTCGCCTGTACCGCCCACAATCCGCTCCATGGAGGCGCTGCACAGAAGCGACCATTCTGAGCAATCACTGTTTGGGTCGATGTCGAGCCGGTACCACCTGCGGTCCAAACCAAACCAATGCTTTGCAGATCACCCGAAGCCGTACCGGCGGTTCCACAAAGCTGAGCAATTGGTTCTGCCGTCACCGAGTCAAACAGTGGAGTTGGCGCAATCGTGTCAACAGAGAACGTTCCCGTTCGCGAAATCGGAAAGAGAGAGTCGTTCCGGGTCACCGTAAATTCATAAGAACCTTCGGCAAGGCTCGATGTCGCAATCGAATACTGACCGTTCACGACGAGCGCATCAGCAGAGTATGCAACCGATCCGTTACTGACTCGACGAATTTCGATCTGGACCGTTGATGCTCGCCAAGACTCTGTCGAAGTTGTTCCCGAAACGGTCACAACCCCGTTGCGAGTAGGACCCATTGGCGAATCAATAACCAAATCAGGGGCGTTGTCGACCGACAGGTATCGACGGGTAATTGTCGAGACGTTTCCGGCAAAGTCGGTACGAGTAAAGGCGATCGTCCAATAGCCCGGTGCGACCTGAAGCGAACCGACCCAGTAGCCGTTGACATCTGGGACCAAGTTCGCGACTGCAGGAGTCGCTGAGGAAGCATCGTCAGGAGTTGCAACCGCAGTGACCGACCCATCGGCATTGCGGGCTCGACCGATGAATGACACTGACGATGTACCCGAACGGAAGAACGATTCGAGTGTGAGCTCCGGAGGAACTCCATCGACGATCACGCTCAAGGTCACCGACTCAACGTTTCCGGCGGTGTCTGATTGGCTCACGGTCACCGTATGAGTGCCGGAAACGATCGCAGGAGTGGGTTGATAGCTGAACGCACCTGTTGTCGAAGCAGTCCAACTTTGGCCATCTATCGTGATCACCGGAGCCAGATCGCCGGCTTCGGCACTCGCAGTACCTGCAATCACCAGCGGCCCAGGCATTGCCGGTCGGAGGTTTGACGAAACAGTTGGAGCAGTCGTATCGAAGTCGAACGTGACGATCGACGAACCAATATTTCCCGATGCGTCTTGAAGCTGAGCAACAAGCGTCCACTGGCCATCGCCCAACAGGGAAGGCATCGACGCTGTCGCGACGCCACTCACGAACTCAACGCGATCAGTGAATATAGGTTCACCAGTCGTGATTGTTCCCGAGTAGTAGCGAAGCAAAACACTTTGGGAATTGCCTGCGCTATCGAGCGATCGCAATGAGACTGTCCGATCACGCGTGTGTTCTGCCTGGGGCTGCACGAAACCAACCGTCGGCGGTGCTCGCTCGATCGTGAGCGAACCCGAATCAGAAGTCGAACCGTCACTCGCTGTTACGACATAGACGCCTTCCGAGAATGATGAGAGGGGAATGGACCACATACCTGATGAGTCCGTTTGCACGACTGTGGATGTGCTGTCGATTTGGACGGTGAGAGAAGTCGAGGCAGGACCCGAGCCGAAAAGAAGGCGGCCATTCGTCTGACCGCTGGGCGCTGGGAACCGAATATCTACGGTCGTCGGTCGACTCCCGATCGAGAGAGCAACAACGTCGGTCCGATCGAAGACTGTCGCTGCAATCTCTTCAGCGTCGCTCGGCAACACAACCGCCTTCGACCAGGCGCCCATTCCATCAGCGACAACCGAGCCCAAATCCGCTGATCCCGAGACCAACGAGACCGTTGATCCAGCGATGGCCCAACCTGCAACCGTCGTTGCCCGCTCAACAACTGCTTGAGAAGCAGGAAGTTCGATGCGCACCGACTCACCAACAACACCAACTGTCAGCGTGCGAGTCACGACCGTCGAATTACGGGCGAGATCACTTTGAGTGAAAGTGAAACTCCATTCACCAGGAGACAGAACCATCGACGAGGACCATGAACCGCCACTGTCGACCGCAATGTCGCGGGCAATAGAGTCAGCGCCATTGATCGCCGAAAGCGACACAACGCTTCGATCGGTCGCATCAATTGCCGCGGCGCCCCGAACGACGAAGACGCCCGAAGGTTCCGTGCTACCGGCAATCGGCGTAGCAACGCTGAGTGCCGGGGCCATGTTGTCGACGACAACAACCATCTCCACTGTGGTCGAATTTCCGGCCGCATCAGTCATCGAGGAAACCGTTGTGTACGTTCCATCGGCAAACCCCGCGAGGTCGCTCTCAAATGAGCAGGTCGCAGTGCCAACCGAAATAGCTCGCACTGGATTCGTCGTTGCAATGACGCTTCCAGAAGCGGTTGGACCTGCGAACCAATCGATTCCGAACGATGTCGATGCTGCGCATTCGGCTGATCCGAAAACTTTTGCGGTCGGCCCGAAGACCATCTGAATCCCCGTGCTGGATCCGTTGACATCGAGGCGTGGTTGCGTTCGATCAACCGTCATTACCTGCGGCCGTGTGTAGGGCAGGGTCGCGCTGGTGTCGGAGTCAGCGGCGAACACGTTGTACGAACCCTCGCTGAGACCAGAAAGTGCCACATCAAACGCACCGCCAGTCGCGCTCGTCGGGAACATGACAGCACCCGCGCAACTCAAGACGTTTGCGCAACTGATGGGAGAAGCAACGACAAGGACGGAGGAGCCAGCCGAAATCGATCCCGATACGTGCGGGATGAGATCACGTGTGTGACTAGGAACGTTGAGCGTGATCCGCTTGGCGTGCACACTTCCCGAGGTATCGGGGGGCCAACTCCCCGAACTCACACGGAACGATGTCGCCGGATCGAACGAACCGAGGATCACGCAGTAGACGGTGTTGTCGGCGTTTCGTGGTGCAGTCCAATAATCGGCAGAACATGAACCGCCGGATGGCGCTGCCGTAGCGATTGACGTCAATCGGTACTGCGGGTTCCAGGAAACCTTGACGCCACCATCAACAAACTCGGCACGAACCGAGGTGGCAGCGGCTTGAATCGGATCGCAGCCGTTCGCCGCTACCGACAGCGACGCAGGAAGCCCACACGTACTCACCTCTGCGGAAACGCCGGCACTAGAGGTTCCAAACGAATTCGTTGCAGTCACCGAAACGGTGTAGAGCGCATAGCGATCGACACCTGCGATGGCGCAAGTCGTGAGAGCTTGCGATGTACAACTGGCGCCTCCCGGCGACGCAGTTGCGGTGAATAGACGGATCGCTCCCCCACCATCGTCCAATGGCATGGCCCATGTCACGACGAGCGAACTCGGTCGCGGGTCGACAGTTACCGAGCGGGGCGCGCTCGGCGCGGAGGACGCAGACGTAACCGGTTTCGGGGTCGCCTCAACGCTCGACGCCGACGTCGAGCCACCGGCATTGCGAGCTGAAACGGTTACTTGATAGGGCGTGTAATTCGTGAGTCCGGTAATCAAACAGTTATGTAAGACGGTGCTTTCACAGAATGCACCACCCGGAGACGCAGTCGCTCGGTATGAGACAACGGTTTCACCAAACGCTGAGACTGGAGCTATCCAAGAAATTTGTGTCGATCCATCGCCTTCAGATGCTGTGATCGACGTTGGTGCACTTGGTGCGGCCGGTACTGATGGTGAAGATGGTCCACTGCCACCGCGAGCGTTTCCGCCTGAACCCGCCGCATTAGAGGCAACTGCGGAGAACAGGTACGTATCACCTGGAATAAGGCCGGTAACCGTGACTGGACTTCCGGAGCCCGAACCGGTGCGTGTGCGCGAAGCATCTGTGGAGCTGGTTGCCGTCACCGTGTAACCGGTGATGGCACTTCCGCCAGTGCTCGCTGGATCAGCGATTGACACCGCCGCTGACGTACCGCTCACAGTCACGTTCGAGATTGACGGCGCCGACGGCCTTCCAACAGGCAGAATCGTCGCACCACCTTGGGTCATCATCAAACTCGAACCGCCAGTCGTAGTGACGTTCGCTTTGATGGCGTAGCGAGTCCCATTTGTGAGACCGGTAATCACGACCGGCGAGGTTGTCGTCTCGACCGTCTTTACTAGAGTCAGTGGTGTCGTCGCTTCCCAGACATACACGGTGTATTTGATGAAGGATCCGCCGGCAAGATTGATCGTCGTAAGCGTGACCGTCGTCGCGCCGTCCTCGTAATAGGTCGGAGATGGCTGCAGCATTACCGGTGTGCCGGCAGGAGTCACTGTCGAACCGAATGTCGCAGCTTGGCCGTCGACTGCTCCATTCACTGCGACAACACTCACCTGGTAACCGGCACCATTGGTGAGTCCGGAGACTTGGATCGGACTCGCCGCTCCCGTTGCGAAAACAACGGCTCGTGATGAGATATTCGTGACAGCGACCTTGTAGGCAGTGACCGTTGCGCCGTCCCGGCTTGTAGGTGCATCGAAAGCCACCGAAATCGACCGATCACCAATTGTCGGAGCGATATTCCTCGGAGCATTCGGCATCAGGTTCGGGGTCACCGGGGCTGATGCGCCGCTCATCGGTCCGGCACCCGCAAAGTTCGTCGCAGTAATCGCGAACGAGTAGCTGTGACCATTGGTGAGTCCACTCACCGACGTCGAGTAACTCTCAGCAGGTTCCGTCCAACTTGTTGACAGAGTGAGGTCGTTCACAGTCACTGCATACGTTGCAGTGGATCCGTTCCAAGACGGCGGACTGTAGGAGATTGTCGCTCCGCCCTCGGTGGGAACCGCCGTTACTCCCGTCGCTGCAAGAGGTGGGTAACTTGCGTAGATGGTCGACGATTGCGGGGACCAATCGCCGTATCCGAAATCATTTTGTGCTTGGACACTCAGACGGTACGAACGCCCCGCAGTGAGCTGATCGGCAACGATTGTTGCCGTTGCACTCGTGAAATATTGCGTGTACTGGTTCGATTGGTCGACTGCCTTTAGTCGGTAACCCGTAATCGGACGACCATTCGTCGCTCCAGGAGAGACCGTCGCTGTAGCCGTTGCGTAGGACATAAATCCGCCACCGACATCAACCGATCGAGAACCACCTGTAATTCCTGTGATCTCTGGTGCGTTTGGTGTTCCACCTGCAAATGCAGGAGCCGAAACCGAAGACGCGACACTTGCGCCAACCTCGTTCCATGCGACGACCCTGAACACGTAGCCGTACCCCGCTACGAAACCCGTCATCGCGCAGGATGTGGGGGTCGGGTCCAACGGCGTCACCCACGCAGAACAGGTGTTTGCCGAATTCCAACGATCAGTTACGACATATTTGATGATTGGTGCGCCACCATCAGTAGAAGGTGTTGCCCATGAGACTTGGATGATTCCCGGGTAGATGACATCGCTACCGGGAAGGCGATCAACACCTACACCGACAACATTGGTAGGTGCGCCGGGAACGAGCGCTGTTGGTGCGCCGGACATCCTTGTGGCGGAGTCCGTGCTGCCGAATGCATTCGTCGCCGTAACTTTGAACGAGTACGTCTGACCATTCACAAGCCCTGAAACCGTGCACTGCGTAACACCAGGATGAGCAATTGCGTCGATTGTGCACGAATGCCCGACGCCGTCGGTGACGACGTACTCTGTGATTGGAGAGCCACCGTCAGTCGATGGCGCAGAGAAATTCGCCGTCAAGGTTCCATTGGATGGCGTGAGTGAAATCAATGACGGTGCCGTCGTACGACCTCGTGGCGTAACGGTCCCAATCGTTACAAACTCCGAGTTTCCGGCCGCTGTCGTTGCCGCAATACGAACGGTGTAGTTGTAGCCGTTCGTGAGTCCAGACCATTGCGTGGCCAAATACGAGCCTTGACCGGTGTAGACCCAGGCCGACGATTCCGTTACGACTTTCGTCGCGGGAGTACGACCAGGCTGATTCGTTGAAAGCTCAACGATGTAGGACTCAATTGGTCGGCCGCCGTCGGAACTTGGACGCTGCCAGAACACCGACACCGTTCCAGGAGCAACGTCCAAGGACGTATCCGTTGGAACCGAAGGAAGTGCTGCGGGAATGATGGTGGTTGATGCATCAGACACCGGACTTGGGCCTGCATCATTATTTGCGATGACGGTAAATGAATAAGTCAGACCATTTCGAAGCCCGCTAAAGGTAAACGGACTTGAATCGGCAGTCTGCGAAACCACATCGGAGTTGTCGTAGTAGTTCGTTGCCGTCACCGTGTAGGTCTGGATCGGCACGGGAACGATCGCCGGCTCCGCCCACGTCACCGTGGCACTGCTGTCGGCCGGAACAGCCACGACATCAAGCGGCTTTGTCGTAACTGGCGCCCAGAAACTTGAGGTGGTTGCAGCCGCACCAGTTCCTGCATCGTTCACTGCCGCAACTTCGATCGAATACGAGATCGAGTTCACCAGACTTGAAATACGAGCGAGCCGGGCGGATGCATCGAACGTTGTCACGATCGGATCGCCAACGACAACGCCGGGAACCAGACCATTCGGACGAACGGTCACTTTGTAGCCGGTGATCGACGTTCCACCAGTCGTAACTGGTGTTGACCACGCAACAACCGCGCCGCCAGGTAGTGAATAGGCAGTAACCGGAGTTGGCGCACTCGGAAGGCCCGAGGGACGCACCGACGGAGTTGCCGCCGAGTACGAACCAGTGACGGAAATGCCAGGCGAGGTCGTGGTTACTGCGGATGCTCGCGCAATGAACGAATACGAAACGCCATTCGTGAGACCAGAAATCTCGCATCGCAGCGGTTGGGTATCGTCCGGCAATGCCCCCGAGGCAGTGCATCGCTTTGTCGAATCACCGACAGCCGTTACTTCATAGCCATTGATGTACATCCCGGTTGGTGTGGGTGGCGCAGTCCAATCAATCTGAACCGAGCCGTCCCGAGGCGTTGCGGTCAGGTCAAGGGGTGATTGCGGTGCGCCAATAACGATCGACGAACTCGCAGCGGACGACGGGCTCGTTCCCGCTGAATTTCTTGCCGTCACGGTGAAGGAATAGAACTGTCCGTTCGTTAGACCGTTCAGGGTGCACGACGGAGGTGGAACGCCAAGCAGCGAGGTGCATGTAAACGACTTCGGAGAAGGACCTGTCGTTGAGACGGTGTAAGCAGTAATCGGGAGCCCAGTTACCGGTGGTGCGGTAAACGAAATGGTGGCAGCACCGTCTTTGGAGACTGCGACAAGAGCGGTTGGAGCGACCGGGATACCGCCAGAACGGACGGTTACAGCGCTCGACTCCGCACCAACCCCGGCGTCACTCACTGCACGCAATTTCACCAAATAAGTGGTGTCGTTGACGAGGCTAGTGAGCGTAACCGGAGAAGTAGTCACCGCTGGACTCAACGGAATCCACGCGCCGGTTCCGATCTGGTACTGATAATTCGTAATCGCCAAGCCACCGTTGGCGCCAGGAGTGAACGCGATTGAGGCTGAACGATCGCCTGGCGTCACGACGAGGGCAGTGGGCGCAGACGGCGTCGTCCGCGGAGTCACCGTCACTTCTGTCGACACAGCACTGGTGAATTGCGAATTCTTGGCGGAAATCCGAACCTTGTAGGCCACACCATTTGTGAGATTGCGAATGACGATCGGCGAGCCGGTTGTAACTGGACTCGTATCAGTGAGCGTCCCGTAGTCACTCGAACTATCTGCGGGCTTCACCTGATACTGATAACTGATGATCGGATAGGTACCCGCCGCTCCGGGTGAAAACGCAATTGAAGCCGACTGATTCCCTGGCGTGGCAACAAGTGCAGTCGGTGGAAGCGGCGCAACTCGCGGAGTTTCGACGACGCGCGCTGACGGCGATCCTTTCCCCGCAGCATTAACGGCCCGGAGTCGTGCCGTATAACTCGTTCCGTTCACTAACGCCGATCCATCAGCCAACTTCGAAACGACGACGGGGGACATCGCATCGGCCGGTGAAAGCGCTGTCCACGTCATCGGCCACGTTGGCAGAGTGACCAAGTTGCCCGGAACTACTTGGTATTCGTAATTCGTGATTGACGACCCGCCATCATCACTCGGAGTGAAGGCGATAGAGATCGACTTGTCGCCATATTGCGCAGTCAACCCCGTTGGCGGCGAAGCAAACGTTCGTGGCGTAACCGTGACAGTTGCCGACGACGCACCAGCGCCATATGAGGTCACCGGTCGAAGCGCAACCGACGTGAAGTTGCCATTTGTGAGGCCGGGTATCGTGACAGGCGATGCCGCGTCTGCGGGACTAAGCGCGGTCCATGCTCCGCTGCCAACCTTGTATTCGTAGTTCGTGATCGGGGCCGTACCCGCAGCACCCGCAGTAAATGCAATCGATGCAGATCCGTTACCGGGTGTGGCCACAAGCGATGTCGGGGCTGCGGCGAGAACTCGTGGCGTGACAGCGACTGCGGCTGATGCGTCCCCGCCGCCGTAAGAACTCGCTGCTCGCAACTTGATTGAATACGCAGTTCCATTCACCAGACCGGCGATCGCTACCGGAGAAGCCGTATCCGCAGGTGACAACGCAGTCCACGTTCCGCCATTGAGTTGATACTCGTAATTCGTAATCGCTCCGGTGCCAGGAGTTCCTGCCGTAAATGCAATCGCGGCAGTTCCGTTGCCGGGAGTCGCAACGAGAGCTGTCGGCGCAGAAGGAAGAATGCGCGGCGTCGCCGAAACCGCAAGAGATGCATTGCCTGAGGCCAAGAGACCCCTCGCCCGCAATTTGATTGAATACGCAGTTCCGTTCTGAAGACCCGAAATTGTGATTGGAGATGTCGTGTCTGGCGGGCTTAAGGCGGTCCACGCTCCTGTTCCTAGTTGGTACTCGTAGTTCGTAATTGGTGAGGTCCCTGCAGCACCAGCCACAAACGCAATTGAGACCGTTCCGTTTCCTGGTGTCGCAACCAGGGATGTAGGCGCCGCCGAAGGCACGAGAGGAATCACCGTAACGGGAGCCGATTCCGCCCCGAAACCAGCAGCGTTCACTGCTCGAAGTTTGATCGAGTAGGTGGTTCCGTTCACCAAACTTAGAATTGTCACTGGCGATGCGGCATCAGCAGGATTCAAGGCAGTCCAAGCACCCGTGCCCACCTGATACTGATAGTTCGTAATTGCCGAACCGCCGTTTGCGCCGGCCGCAAATGAAATTGATGCCGATCGATCTGCTGGAGTTGCTACGAGACTTGTCGGTGCATCAGGAACTCTCCGCGGGGTCACGGTTACTGCCGTAGACGTCGCGCCGAACCCAGCGGAGTTCACAGCTCGCAACTTGATCGAATACGCAGTGCCGTTCACGAGTCCCGAAATCGTCACCGGGGAAACGGCATCGGCAGGGCTCAGCGCAGTCCACGCTCCTGTTCCCACCTGATACTGATAATTCGTAATCGTTGCTCCACCATTTGCGCCTGCAGTGAACGCGATCGACGCAGAACCATCAGCGGGAGTCGCTACCAAAGCAGTTGGGGCGACGGGAGCGGTCGCTTGTGGAGAGAACGCTGATCCCCTGATGAGTATTGATGGCGTCGGGCTGATCGGAATGATCGATGGACGAGACAAGAGATCGAACTCGACGAAAACCCGTGAGAGCCCCACGCCGGGAACGATCTGGCTCACCTCAAGAACGTGGCGCTGCCCCAACCCGTTCGACGTTGACACTCGACTGACCCACTGGCCATCAGCGGAGACATCGGCAATTACTGCAGCGGCTTTGCCCCTATCCATTGCGGCATCAAACCAAGAGGCGAGTTCCGCCTGTGTTCGTGCCCCAACTGTTGATGGGAGGCTCCCCCACATCTCCCGAACCGCCACAGAGGACGCGGGTGGGCTCGGCGTTGCGTCTCCACCAACTACGACGGGACCAAAGGCGACTTGCGGCACCCCCGTACTCGACATTCCAGAAATCGACGCTCGCAACGGCACGATTGGAGCGATTCCAACTTCCATCGGGTCGCTCTTCAACAAGCCTTGCTGGGCAATCAGCGAGTAACGACCGGGCGATACCGAAGCTGGAATGACGGCGCTCCACGTGCCATCGGCGACCGTTGCTGCAAGAGTCAACGGAGACGCACTGACACGCCCAGCAAGGTCGCCGACCGGAGTCACCGTCACATCGACGGGACGTTGATCCTCAGATCCATGACCAAGCGATCCCGAAATTGCCGAAGCACCTGGAGACAGGATCTCAGCAGTCGCCAATATCGTCGGCACCTTCGTACCTGACGTTACGGCGGCACCTTCCAGAGCTGCTGAACGCCCAGCTGCGGTGATCGCAAAAACTTTCTCGTTGCACCGACGAGCAACGCCACAGGATTCATCTACGTAACGCGGTTCATCAATGCCGCGCTCGACAAGCACATCGTCACGCCAAACCTCAAAAGATTGCGCAAGGGCAGGCATTTCATTTGCTTGAGCAACGTCAGCCGGCGCTGTCCAAGAAAGTTCAAGCCCTGAACCAGTTGCAGTTGCTTTGAGGGTCAGACCTTTTGGCGCATTAGGGGCAATACCGCCTGAGCCAACGACGACCGGGCCGCTCTTGCCCGAATCAGCAACAGAACCAACGGCAATCACGCAAAATTGCGTTGCGGTCGGTTTACATTTGACCACTGTCTCAAACGTTCCGTCAGGCCGAAGCACGTAAAGCGGTTCGACAGTTGGATTCGAGGAGGAATCGGGCTCGACGCGTTGTCGAGCCGGTATTGCGATCAACTCACGCGATTGTTCCGATTCGCAGAGTCCTGACATTGCGTTCTTGAAATCCGTTGACCCGACTTGAAACGGGCCACACGAAACGAGCGTGAACGCTGTGGCATCAGGAGCGTTCGGAGACTTCGCCGGAGATTTCCAACTCACCTCGGTGCCATCGGCAGTTGGGATGGCGAACACATTGACAGGAACATCTGGGTCAGATGACGTCTCTGGCGCCGTCTGCGCTGATCCGTCGGTCGGAGACAGCGCTCCAGCACTCGCCGGAAGCACAGCCCCAACAGAGACAATCAAAAGGAAGGCAACTGCAATGGCACCGCTTCGAACAAGACCTCGCGAAACTCTCTTCCACAGGATGGCTAAGCGTGGGCTCGCGGAATCTCCTTCACCCATCCACACAACACCCGTTCCATCCACAGAACATCCGTTCCTAG
>Ga0209296_1000667_pt1 | contig 29163 bp, 81 predicted proteins | sample S_130206_EF_Meta_FD_187319 | JGI IMG/M metagenome (GOLD analysis project Ga0209296, IMG submission 187319) | Freshwater microbial communities from Lake Simoncouche, Canada to study carbon cycling - S_130206_EF_MetaG (SPAdes) (version 2) | ecosystem: Environmental > Aquatic > Freshwater > Lake ... | reverse complement strand
GTGGTAATATTCTATGTAAAAATCATTATGGTTCTGGTGTGTTTCAACAAAATCCTGATTGGGTAGAAAAATGACTAGACCTTATACAAAAGAAGAAATGCGGGGAATGTTCCTTGACCTGTGCAGAGGCACTGCAAGATATTGGTCAAAAGTAGAAAATAGAACCCCACAAGAGATGTGTGATGGTGTAGTGTTTTCTATGCTCAATATTTTCGATGGTACGTCTGGAGGATTTCCAGCAGCAATCAATCTGGTGATGGAACCACACCCAACTGATAAGGAGTATAATATTTCAAATGATGAGAACTGGGTGGAACCTGGACAAGTTATTAATGATGATGTAATGTTGCACGAATTTTATTATGACCGAACCTCATAAAGACCAGAAGTTAATTAAAGAGTTGCGTGAGATAACTGGTGCTGGGGTTATGGATTGTAAGAAAGCACTATACTCAACAAATGGGGATATTAAGAAAGCGATTGCTTATATTAATGAGCACCCAAGTCAGTATCATACTATTTAAAGACTTATGACTAATTACAAAACCGAACAAGCAAAAAAAGTTCTTTATGCCTATATGGATAAGGAAAAAGATTTGTCTCAACCCAAACTTCTTATTCATACAATCAAAGAAATCATCAACCAATACTCATCTCCTCTTCCACCAGACCCCAATATGGACGAGTTTTATGCTAGAATGTATGGAGGAGATAGTGTGATTTATGAGGATGAACTTTTGACTCTTATTAATGAACTTGAAACCTTATGACTAAACAATATAGAATTCAAGAATTTTATGACTATGAAAAAAGAGCACCTTATTTTGTAATTCAACGAAAAAATTTAATGGGTGAATGGGGTTTAACTAATACTCCAACATATGATGACCTTGAAACGGCAAAATATTATGTTAAAGTTATGAAGTATTATAATGAACCAAAGTATCATTATGTTGATGAGGACTTATGACTAAACTTACAGCATTAGACCTTTATATTCTCACAGACACTATAATCCACTCTTTACAATTTGGTAGCAGTTGGAGTGGTGTTGCTACAAAAGAAGCAAGAGACGGTATGCTCAATAAACTTCAAAAGATTATGAGTGAAATGGAAGTAGAACTATCTGTGGAGAAACCAAATGACTGAAGTTATTATGATATTTCTAATAGGATACTATATTATTTCTATGGGTCTGGGTGTGCTTGAATATTTTATGGATAGAAAGAAATGACTGACCTTTCCAGAAAGACTGAACCAAAATTGGAAAGTATTAAAGAAATCGCAGATTATTTGGAGGCATTATGACTGAAAATACTTCATTTGAGGAAGTTGCTGAATGGATTAGGAAGACCTATTATAAAACTGTAAGTTATAGTGATGTAGGTAGATGGCACCAAATTTATGGGGAAATGAATACAATTACCGATATTATTAGAATTCTAAAACAAAAACAGAAAGAGGAACTGAAATGAAAGTTAAGGAACTGATTGAGCAACTTAAGAAGTTCCCCGAAGACCTAGAAGTTGTAGGTCAGTGGAGAGATGTTGAGTATGGTTTGGATATAACTCAAGAGATTAGTGTTTATGTGGCAACTGTAAAAAACACAAACGGAATTTATGGTCTGGGTCCAATTTTCCAATACGATAAAGAACTTCCTTCAACTGATGTGGAAGTTTTGATTATTGATGTTTGAGGACACTTGAGAAACTGGAACAAGGGCACTTGAAATCAGGTGCCTTTTGTCGTATAATAACCTTACAAACACAAAGACCTGATGACTTACACAGTAAAAATTGTTGAAACCAATATTGGGTTTCTTGATTTTGAAACCGAAGAAGAAGCAAGGAATTGGATGGAATGTCCTGAAGATTTTAATGGTATTACTTGGAGTGAAAGTATGATTGAAGAACTTGAACTTCAGGAGAACCAGAAATGAAACTCGTAGAAACGATTGAAAGGTGTGAGACCATAATATCTAAAAGATACGAATATATTAAACAAGAGTTAAATCATCCAGAAGAAAAACTTAAATTAGTTTTTAGTGATAATCATCGTAATGAATTAATGGATGAGAAAACTGAACTTTTTGAGATGTTGTATAACTTGAACTTTATAAAATTTGAGAGTAATATTCAAGAACTTGATGAAGTGTTAGATGATGAGTAAATCCTACATTTCGTGCTATAATAATGAGACCAAAGAGTTAGAGCACTTTGAGGTTTCATACTCAATTTTCGTTTATATTCGTCAATTGGAAGATGAAATCAAGTATGCTTCTGGTGATGTGAAAAAACTTTATCCTTTTAGATTTGGAGATGAAAAATGACTGAATACAAATGCCCAAAATGGGAAGAAGTTTATACGAAAGAACTTACTCTTCAAGCACTTTTTGAGAAACTTATAGATACTGAGAACCGAATGAAAGATGAGGTTTTTATTCTCACAGAACGAATTGATAAACTTGAAGGTGAACTAAAATGATTAAAATCAGTAAAACTTACCATCTTGCTCTCACAGAAGACCAAGCAAAAGAACTCTACCAACTTCTAAAAACTGAAAAAGATAGTGGACATCTGACTGTGGACCACGAACTGATACTTGTCCATCACGAACTCAAAAACCTTTTTGATAGTGGAATACGATGACTTTTGAAAAAACAAAAGGTGGAACGCGTGTTGGAACTCTTAATGTTATTACTTCTGGGACTGGAGTTGGGAAATCAATTCTGACTAAAACCCCTAACGAACAACAACTAAGTGTAGAATGCTGGTGCCACCGATGCTGTAAGGAACAGACAGGATATCAACATTTGTTTAGAATGGTTTTGTGTCCTACTTGTGGCAATAAAAGATGTCCCAAAGCAACAGACCACCGACTAGACTGCACTGCCAGTAATGAACCAAATCAAGAAGGAAGTATTTACTAATGACTAATCAACAACTTACTGATATTATTGAAATCGGTGGAGTAAAATACCAACGAATGACTAATCAACAACCTACTGATATTATTGAAATCGGTGGAGTAAAATATCAACGAATGGAAGACCCAAAACCACAGACACTTTATGATGCTCTTGACCTTCCTTATTTCACTAATGGATATATGTTTAATAACGGACAAAAAGAGTGGATATGTAATGTTGTTGAGAAATGGATGCCTAATGATGACTCTCACGATGGAGAAGAATTCCAACTGGGTTGGAATGCTTGTTTGAAATATCTGCGAGAGAATATCAAATGACTGAAGAAGAAACTCACAAACTTATAAAAAAATGGGAACCTCTTTTGACTGCAGAAACATCCCCCGATGCAACTGTTTTACTTATTGAACCTATGGAAACACCAGTTAGTGAGGAAGTGATGAACGATGACTAATAATCCTCTAATTGAAAAATATAATGAACTCTACCCTCCAAAAAATCCATATAGTCATCTGCGATATGAAGATGTCTGTCTTATTCGCACACTTGAGAGGATGGTAGAAGACCTCAAAACAGGCAAAGCATCTCATATTAGTTATGAGACGAAAGATAATTATAAAAGAGCACATCCCATCCCTATATGGGAAATTATGGAACCATCTACCAAGATTGACTATAATTCATTTGTAAAGTATGATGAGGGGCAAATGATTACTATTCAGGTGTTTAGGCATTATGACTAATCCTCTTATAGACAAATATAATGAAATCTACGGAAAGAAAGAGAAACTAAAGAAAGTGGAGTATGAACTTACACCTGAATTTTTTGAGGAACTAAAAAAACTAACTTCAACTAATATTTCAATTACAACTAATTGCACAAATCTACCTGTATCAACATCAAACACAGGTATTACAAAACTTCCAATACACAAAACTTATGACCGTGATGACTTGAAAGTATCTTTTCAACAAGTAGCAGATAAAATCCAACAAGGAAAAGCACAGGTTGCGAGTATGAGTATGGAAAGGGATATAATGAGTATTATGCGTAATAAAATTATCTTTGAGGTTTATGTGGATGACTTATAAAGATAAAGACATTATAAGATTAGCAAGACAGTCGGGAGCAACAGAAACCTACACCAGAATGATTTTTGAAACAATCCTTGAAGAACAGAGGACACTTGACGAACTGGCACAAGACCACTCCACAGGGGCACCAGATGCCTTATAATACATTCATACACAAAGGAACCCTCCTATGACAAATAGTGATAGGCAATCTTGCATAGAAACTATTAAGTTTTGTGAGCACACTATTAACAAACTTATCGTTGAAGTTCTTGAGGAGGTTAGTAAATCAGGTGTTAAGAAGATATCCGTTGATGATGAAATACACAAAAGACATCACAATCTCCTTAAGCACAGATATAATTTAGACCAAATTACAAATACACTCATACACACAAAGACATTATGACTGAAATCAACCTGGCTAAGTATCTTGGGAAACAGGTTATCCTCACTCTCGACAACACCGAAACTCTTTCTGGTGAACTTGAGTTTCTTAAGAGTCACTCCGCTACCTACTGCTATATGGTATCTGGATGGCAGTTTACCAAAACCGGGAAAGGAATGTCTAAACCCCAAATCAAATCAATCCAACTCAAAAACCCTATGACCGGAATCGCACAGCAACATCCTAACATCAATCTTGAGGACTTTGAGGGTCAGAGGTGTTATGTTAAGTGGAGTGATGGAGTGGCGGCAATTGGGCATAATATTGTGTCAACAAGAGCAGGATACTGGGGTGTTCCAGGAAATGCACATTGCTCTTTTCAAAAAGATGGGACAAACCCAAGTTATACACTCCATGTCACAGAAATCTACGGAGAAGGTGCCTATGAAATCACAACCAAAGACACCTTTGATACTCCTAGCGACGACGTAGTAAAGAAAGCAACCGAAGCACTTAAAGACCTCACTGAGGAACAGATTGCCAAAGTCCTTCATGCTCTGAAAGGAAAATGATGAAACCTCTACGCGACATAGTAATTACTCTATGTGTTGTCTCAACCTTCTTCTGGGGGAACATTATCATAGGTTACCTAGTAGTCGCAAAATTTGGATCCTCCCCCCATCTCCAATGACATACAAACTAGAAATTACCTGCCGCAGTGTTGCTAATCTCGATTTCGATTCCGAGTCGGAAGCCCTGAAGTGGATGGATAGCTGGTACAAACAGGACTACCATGGTCTAAACTGGAGTACGGATGAGGCAACAGAGATGGTGCTTACGAAAGGATCCCGAACACTCGGTGTTTCCTACTGTGATATGCAAATCAGGACCTTTTGGTCTGTGGTCCATTCTTTCCTAAATCGTATCAACAAACCCCTTTCCCAGTAGAGTAACCCACCCCGACATGAACCTCAGATAAAAAACTCTTGGGTCTGTAGGACACTTGAGAAACTGGCACAGAGGCACCTTTGAGTGTCCTTTTTGTGATAGAATTTTTTTTTAGCACATAAACTTATGAGTGACCTTCAAAATTATGTGAGTATGTTGCCGAATAAAATAACAAGGGAACAACTACATCTACAAATGAGTAAAGAAAATATTTGTTCCAGAATATCTGTTAATGATGCTATTTTATCCTGGTGCGAACACGATGCTATACATTATCTTATTGGTGCTTGGTTTGATACTATAAGTGAAATAAAGGTAGCAAAAATAGAAAAATATTTTGGGTGTGGTTGGTATAAACACGGTTCAGAATATAATACATTTGCTGAGTTTGATTTGGTAGTAGATATACCAAAATTTCTCACAGAGGATATGATTTCTAATACTGCAGAAGATATTAGATACATTGTAGATAGTGATTACTTTTCCTCTTCTGCATCCTCATTAAAAACTATGAAATTTGAGTATTCGTTCGTAAAAAAGGGGGTATTTGACTTGCCTCAACGGGATTGGTGGGACTTTGACCCAGAAGACAGTATAGAAATCCAACCGCATTGGAAGATGGAAAATATTGCTGTTGAGATGGGATTGTTTCCTTCTTTAGGTCAAGCACGGAAAAATGGTTGGTTTGGAGAAATCCCACCTGGATATACTGAAAAAAGACGAATTGGAAAGATGAAGTTGAATATGTTTATTCACAATCCACAGGACTGCTTCATTCTTGGTCTAGAGTGTGGTAAAGACACCTGATGAACTGGCACAAGACCCCTCCACAGAGGCACCAGATGCCTTATAATACATTCATACACAAAGGAACTCTAAATGACTATTCAAGCAACTGAACTTCTTCAACTTCTCACCACAGCAACCAAACTTGATATGTCTTACAAGGTTTGTGAAGATGAGGATGGTGATTATGTAATTTCCTTTAGTGAAGTATATACCGGTAATTATAACACAGAAGAAGTAATCATTACTCAATCAGGTGAAAGCACTTGGGATAAAGGTGATTATAATTTTGAAAGTATGATGAGTGTCTTTAATAAGAAGTTGGAAGAGCAAGAACAAGAACGCATCAAAAAAGAAAAACGCAAAGAACTGATTGCTACATTTACAAAAGAACAACGAGACCTTTTGGGACTTTGAGTGATTTTGCTCACTATCAACTGGTGTATGCCGAAGAACACCAAGATGCTGATGTTCAGTATCTCACACTGACTGATGAAGAGTATGATGAACTATTTCCTGTTGAGGAGGGTGATTACTAATGACTGTTGCTGAATGGATTGAGAAACTCAAAGAGTTTCCACAAGATAAAGAAGTAAAACTCACTGATGGGCATAAGTATCACTTTTACGAAGGTGATTTTTACTTCCAACTCTTTGAGGATGTAGATGGTTCTATCTTTGTAGATATTGGTATTGGTGGATTTGAGGTAAAAGAATGACTAACGAACAAATCCTTGAACTTGCTAAAACCTGTGGATTTGATGACTTCACAGGTGAGAAAGAAAATTACTGGGAGTGTGGGGAAGAACAACTCTTGAAGTTTGCCCGAGCAATCTATTCAGAGGGGTTTTATGATGGATGTAAGGAAGGAAGTTATTCTGATTACACTTGGATGAGACCTTGACTTATGACTAACAAACTAAAATTCACACAAGTATCACGAGTAATCTGCCCCAAGACAGGTATTCATTATTTGGATTCTGTTGATGAGTATGGGAATCACTGGACGGCACAACAGGAAACTGGTGTAGAAAGGTGGATTACATATAAACAACTTTGGGAACAAGACCCTCAACAACCTTGGGACTTATGAATTCCTGTAAATACTGGGACTGCGGTTGGTGTTATGCTCCCAATGATGTAAAAACTAATGCCACTCAAAGTGGTTGTTTTGAACCTGAACATTGCCCTTATCTAAAATCACAAATGACTGAAACCGACATCTCAAAAGTTCTCATAGAAGGAGACACCGCAACCATTATGGGTGTGAAGTATAAGAGAGTAGAAGAACCAAAACCAGAAACTCTTCATGATGTTATCTACGAATGGAAGTATGATACATATGACCCAACTTGTGATAAACTTGTAGATATGATTGAAGAATGGTTGCCTGATTACTTAGTCCTTGGAGACGACGAGTATAATGCTGGTTGGAATGACTGTCTTCAACATCTAAAAGAGAACCTCAAATGACTAAACAATACCCAATAAATGACTGGGAGTTTGTTGATGAGATTGAAACATTCTTCAACGAATGGTTTTATTCCAATCATACTGAATATTCTTTCAAAAACGAATACTTTTATGGAGATTGTGCCGTTGAAGACCCAAAGACCCGTGAAGACCTAATGAGAAAATGGGTATATGCGAGTTTTTATTCTGGTTTTATGATGGGACGATGTGCTAAAATGGAGAAGGAAGTAAATGAGAATTGAAATCACACAAGACATCAGTGGAACTGGTGATTATCGGTGGGAACTCTATACTGGTCCCGAACATATTGATGAATATGTTGGATACTGTTATAGTCTGGGAGAATGTTTTGAGAAGATTATAATGTGGAATACTTACAACGCACAAAAGTATTATGGAGGAACGGAAAATGACTGAAACCATTCAACAACTCAAAGAAGATATTGCTCTCCTTCAAATGAAACTACAAAAACTTGAAGAAACAAAATCACCAGCAGAAGAGGCATATAAAGATGCTTATGGTGAGTATCCTATGGGAGAACCTTTCTGGATTGTCTTCAAAAAAGGTTATGAGGCACACCAATCGTTAGTGGATGATGCAAATAAAATCAAAGCAGCAGCAGCATCTATGATTAATTGTATTATAGAAGGAAATCCTCCTAATGGATGTTCTACTTGGAATGAATGGTTTGAACTATTCGGTTCTAAAGGTATTCTTCATCACTTGAGAATCTCAGCAAAAGAATATCAACCAAAAGAAAAAGAACAAAAATGGGATGTTGTTCGTGAGAGTGTGAAATGGCATAGGGAGCATCCTGATGAGAGTGTGGAAGATTATCTAAAACCACAAACACCAGATAAAATAGAAGAAAATCTACGAGAAGCATTCAAGAAAGTCCAACAAACAGAAGAGTGGAAAGAAACTCAAAGAAAAATTGATAGTAATTATGATGAGATGGTAAAGAACCCACCAGAGTTCTTGAAGTTTGAGTTGGGGAAAACTTTGGAGGGATTGATTGAAGACTGGTGGATAAATCATCTTGATATGGAACAGAGTGACGAAGAAATTGTTGATGGTCTTGTGAGTATGATTTCCAACTGGTTGCCCAAACCACAATCTGCTGCTGGTTCTCAAAATGTAGATACTGAATTACTTGTAGATGGATATAATGACGCACTCACCAAAATCAAATCCAAGTTGAGGAATAAGAAATGAAACTTCACGAACGACTTACAGAATGGTATTATACTCACGATGCCGTTCAATCTGGTGATGTGATTGCGAATGAGATTGTGGATGTCGTAAAGGACTGGTTGAAAAATTACCATAAAGAAGATAATAACAAATATGATTTTGACTACTTTAGTGGGTGGTCTGATTGTATTGAGAAACTTGAAAAGGATGCGAGGTAGGACACTTGAAGAACCGGCACAAGAGCACTTGAAAACAGTTGCTTTTTCTGTTATGATACTTTTATAGATAAAAAACAAATGACGATTTTTAGATATAAGAAAGACGGAAACCTTTACAAACTTTACGAACAAAAGATGCCCCATTACGAACTCCAAGCAGTTCCTTATTTTCCAAATCAAGGCATTCTTGCTAAAAGTAAAAGGAGTATTTCTATGAATGATTTTGAGGTGGTTGCTGAACGATGATTGATTGGTTGTATAGTTTTAGAGAAGAAACCAAACAAATTATAGAACGAACTAATCAACTTAAAAAAGAAAATGAAAGATTGAGAAAAGAAATTGAAGCACTTCGTTCCGTCACTCCCGAAAAACTATCAGAAATAGTGAAGAAATCTACAAAGGAAGACACTTGAAGAACTGGCACAGACACCCCCCACAGGGGCACCAGATGCCTTATAATAGTCTCATAGACACAAAGGAACTCCAATAACTATGGGAATGTATACTGAAATCTACATTAATGTAGACCTAAAAGAAGAAACACCCGATGATATTATTAAGGTGTTGAAGGCAATGTGTGGAATGCTACCCGACCAAGAATGTAGTGAAGTATTAGTAGATTACCCTGATAGATGGGTTTGTCTTTTTTCTGATATGAGTTATTACACACCTTGTACATCTTGCAGATTTTTGAATTTTGATAAAATTTCAAACAAATGGTCTCTTCTTGGTAAGGGAGATATTAAAAACTATGAAGGTGAAATTGAAAAGTTCTTTGAGTGGATTATGCCTTATGTTGATGGATATCCCGGAGATTTTATTGGGTATTCAAGGTATGAGGAAGACCAAAAACCTACTTTGATGTTCCTTCCTGATGACGAGGACACCTGAACCTATTTGATGTAAAATGATTGCACGTATTCTTGGAACTGGAGCAGGTGTATTCCTTATCCTGTTCGTTCTTTTATCGAGAGGCATTCCCGTCTTATTCTTTATCAAGATGTTGCCTCTCGTTCTTCTTATTATCGTAGGAGCAGCATTTATCTATGCTGGTCTTACCTCTGATTGATTTGTCCTTTACTTAATTTTTATATGGAACCTACTGTTACGATTACTACAAAAGAATATGAAAGTCTTCTTGAGGACCAAAAAATTCTCCAAGCACTCTACGATGGTGGTGTAGACAATTGGGAATGGTATTCCGACTCACTTAAAGGTATTGGTGACGACGAAGATTGATTTTCTTTCCGTCCATTCCCTTTATTAACTAACTAACTAACTAACTAACTAATTATGTCTACTGTTAAAATCGCTCTTGGTGCTGGCGGTGTCCTTCTAGCCGTCCTTCTCACCGCAGGTCAATTCACGACCATCAACACTGGAGAAAATGGTCTTTATGTTGGATTTGACGGGCAGGTGAAGAATGAAGTTCTCACTCCCGGTATCAAATATGATGGTTTCGGTTCTATTAAAGTCTTCAACACTCGTAAGATTACAGTTCAATCTAGCGACCTGACTCCTAAGACCAAAGATAACACCATTATGAAAGATATGGATGTTGTGGTTACTTATAGTCTTGCTCCTACCAGTCTGTTTAGTTTCTACACTGATTATGATATTACTAACCACGGCATCAGCGGTGACAGTCAGATTCAACTGATGGCAAGTTTCATTAAGCGTCTGATTACATCTGCTGTGAACCAATCGGTAGACGAATATCCTGCTCTGGAAGTGAATAGTAGTCTGGATAAAATCCAAGAAACCATCAAACAGAATCTAAATCTGTCTCTGGAGAAGAATAACCTCGCAGGCAGGATTGATATTGAATCTGTGGTGGTTGTGAAAGCAGACCTTCCCGATGCTTTGGTTGCTTCTGTGAACCGTGTGGTTGCCGCACAATCTGCAAACAAAGAGCAAGAGGTGAAGACCCGAACTGCTCAGTTGAAAGCAGATGAGAACAAGGCACTTGCTTCTACTGTGACTACTCAATCACTTGAGTATCAACGCAACGAAATTATGAAGGCAGCATTTGAGAATGGTAGCATTCAAAAGATGGTGATTATCAACGGTGCGAAAATGGACTTCTTCCCTGGCAGTCTTGGTGAGAAGTGATGAAATACCGTATCGTTTCCCGCAATAGTTCCCCTTGGGATGGCACTTGTAGAGATTACTCCTATTATTACGCTCAAATGAAAGTGTTTGGTATGTGGATTGATTGTCGTTATAATCCTTTTGGGTCTTCATATGATACATATGACACTGAGTTGGAAACTGTGGAAAGGTGGGTGGATGCACAAATCCATGGCAGTCAATCAGTAACCGAGGAAGTAGTCAAGACTTATGACTGACACCTGACGAACTGGCACAAGACCCCACCAATCCCCCTGTGGATGCCCTATAATAGTCTCATAAGCACAAACACATCATGTCTCTTGATATTTGGTTGGAAATTGAAGTTGATACGGGAGCACCTGAACCGCATAAGGTTGAGTTGTATTCTGGAAACATCACTCACAACCTGAATACGATGGCAGAAGAAGCAGGCATCTATAAGTGTCTGTGGCATCCTGATGACCTTTATGAAAATCCAACTGCTGATAAACTTATTCCGCATCTTGAGGCAGGACTTCTAAAACTCAAATCTCATCCAGAGCATTATAAGCAGTTTGATGCTTCTAATGGTTGGGGAACTTACAAAGACTTTGTTCCCTTTGTGGAAGAGGTGTTGGGTGCTTGTAAAGAGCACCCAAAGGCAAATGTTAGAACTTGGGTTTGACTTGTGCCTGCCCTTCTGCTAAGATACATACATTAGAGCGATAGACGTTCTAACAACAACTATTCTAAGGAGTTTAGAATTATGAAAAAATACGATGTAATAGTTTTTATTGGTCGGTTTCAACCGTTCCATAATGCTCACCTAGAGATTATCAAACGGGCAACAGAACTTGCAGAACACACTGCGATTATTGTGGGGTCTGCAAATCAACCCAGAACTTTTAAGAACCCATTCTCTTATGATGAACGGGAATATTTAATCAACGAAACTTTAATGATGGTAAATGCTAGTTATAGCATTCATCCAATTCAAGATACCATCTACAACAATGATGCTTGGGTATCTAGAGTTCAAAGTATTGTGAATAAAATCAATCCCTTTGAAGACATTAAAGTTGGAATTATTGGATACAAGAAAGATGAGACTTCTTTCTATCTTGATATGTTCCCTCAGTGGGACCTAATTGAAGTCCCTTTGATTGAAGAACTGAGTGCATCTCAAATCCGAAAACTCTACTTCAAAGAGGACTACAACCCAAACTTTATTAAGAGTGTCATTCCAGTAGAAGTTCTGGAGTTTCTCAATAAGTTTTCTAAGACAGAGGATTACGACCAAATTCTCCGAGAGATTGATTTTGTTGAAAAATATAAATCTCAGTATGCTGCTTTCCCTTACCCACCAACCTTTGTAACGGTGGATGCGGTATTGGTGCAGTCGGGACACATCCTGATGATACGTCGTCGGGCAGAGCCTGGAAAGGGTCTTCTTGCCCTTCCTGGAGGGTTTCTAGACGCCTTAAGCGATAAGTCCCTAGAGGATGCTATGATACGGGAAGTGAGGGAGGAAACTCAACTCAAGGTGCCCGCTCCAATTCTTCGTGGTAGTATCGTAGAAGCAAAAGTCTTTGATGCTATTGAACGTAGCACACGAGGCAGAACAATCACTCACGCATTCCACATCAAACTTCCGAATGGTGAACTACCAAAAGTGAAGGGTGGAAGTGATGCTACATCTGCAAAGTGGATTCCAATTTCCAAAATCACTCCAAACGAGTGCTTTGAAGACCACTACGAAATCATTAACTATTTTACCGGAGTATAATGAAAATCATTAAAGGAGACCTAATCAAACTTGCAGAACAAGGTGAGTTTGATGTTATCGTTCACGGGTGTAATTGTTTTCACGCTATGGGAGGTGGTATTGCAAAACAACTTGCAGACCGTTATCCTATAGTAGAAGAAACTGATAGGCAAACTGAGTTCGGTGATAAGAATAAATTGGGAACATCCAGTCAAGTGATTGTTAAATCACCAACAACAAATCATTTATTTATAGTTAAGAATGCCTACACTCAATATTATTGGAGTCACGAAAAGGATGTTTTTGAGTATGATGCATTCCAAAGGTTTTTGAATTATACTACAGAACTTATTATTCAAAGTTATGCCCCTAAAGAAGGATTTGTGACGCCAAAAAAACGTCCTCACTATGGATTCCCCCAAATCGGTGCTGGACTTGCTGGTGGTGATTGGAGCAGGATTTCCAAGATGATTGAAAAGTTCTCAGAAGATGTTGCTTGCTATGCTGACGTAACTGTGGTAGAATACCAACAATAAACTGTGGAAAAATATGAAACTTGCTCTCTCTGTAAAAATGAGATTGACCCAGATACCTGTTGGTGTGGAATGAGACCTGAAGACCATAGGTTTATTGAAGACCATTTCTTTGTTCCAATGGGGTGTAATTGCTATCGAATCAAAGAAGATATTGGGTCTATTTTAGATAATATATCTTTTGATTGATTTGACAGTCAGGTGTAAAGACTTTAACACACAAAAGTCCTTTGGATAGACCGAAGGCATTATCCACATTTTAAGGAGTTTAAAATGATTAACAAAACGATTATTACAAACACAGATTCTTACAAGTTTTCTCAATTCAATCAGTATCCCGAAGGGACTACGAATGTATATTCTTATGTTGAAAGTCGTGGAGGTAGTTGGAAACAAACTGTTTTCTTCGGTTTTCAAATCTTCCTAAAGGAGTATCTTTCTAATCCTATTACTCAAGAAGATATTGATTTTGCTGAACTGATTGCTGGGGGACACGGAGAACCTTTCAATCGTGAAGGTTGGGAATATATTCTTCGTGAATATAGTGGTAAGTTGCCTATTCGCATCAAAGCAGTTCCTGAAGGTTCTGTAATTCCTGTGAAGAATGTTCTTGCTACTGTTGAGAACACTGACCCTCAATGTGCTTGGTTAACAAGTTATGTTGAGACTGCTCTTCTTCGGGCAATTTGGTATGGAACTACGGTTTCTACCAACTCCTATGAGAGCAAGAGGATTATTCACGATTACTTGGTGAAAACTGGAGACCCCAGAACGATTGAGTTCAAACTTCACGATTTCGGTGCTTAACTCGGGCACCTAACTTTGTGAACTGCTGGAACCCCTAAGTTGCTTAGGCAATATGGAAATCAGCATCCAAGACTACTATTTTTAGTAGTAAGGTTCAGAGACCATCGAAAAGGTTATTTACAAATAACACTGAGTAGAGTACACTCAAGCGAGTGGAAGCGCAAAGGCGATACTATGTATCGTAAGATATGGTCCAATCTTTATTGAAAAATAAAGCGGTTTATATTCAGCATAAATATTTACATCCAGACCAAAATGGTGAAGTATTTATGTTAAAACCACTAGAAACTGTACCAACATTAGAATCATTTAAAGATTATTCAATCTCTGAAGATGGTAGACTATTTTCTCATAAAACCAACAAGTTCCTAAAAACTTCTATAAGAAAAGGAAACGGTTGTGAGTATGAGAGAGTTGGGTTAAAAGATTTAAATAAAAATCGAAAAACCTTTTCTATTCATAGATTAGTATGTTTAACCTTTAAATACAATTCTAATCACAAAAATCTAACTGTAAATCATATAGACGAAAACACTTTAAATAATCATATTGATAACTTAGAGTGGATGTCTGTTTCTGAAAACATTAGATATTCTCAGGCAAACAAAAGTTATGTCGGAGACCCAGATAAACTCACATTAGTGTTTAATGAAGGAAACTACACGGTAAAGGACTTTGCCAATAAGTATAATACTCCATTAAACACTATGTGGGATATACTGAATAAAATAGGTACAGTTAAGAATACCAAAAAAAGAAGAGTATTTGATAACAACTTAAGACTTGAAATGGCACTGATGAGATATTCAGGAAAATCATTAAAAGAAGTTGCTAACTTTTATAAATGCTCCGAATCTATGGTTTCTATGGTTTATAAAGAATATAAACGGGGTATGTTTAGCGAACATACCTGAATATTCTCCGCGAGGAGTTTCTTCCTTTGAGTCTGCTGGTATTGGTGGTCTAGCACACCTGGTAAACTTTCAGGGAACTGATACGGTAAGTGCTTTGCTTTATGGTAAAGAATACTACAATATTGATATGGCAGGATTCTCTATTCCTGCTATGGAACACAGCACCGTGACTTCTTGGGGTAGAACGGGTGAAGAAGATTCTTACCGTAATATGGTAAAACTCTACGGCAAACCCGGTGCTCTATTTGCTTGCGTAAGTGATAGTTATAACATTTACGATGCCTGCCATATGTGGGGCACTGTGCTGAAGGATGATGTAATCAACTCCGGTGCAACTCTTGTAGTTCGCCCTGATAGTGGATATCCTCCTGAAGTTGTAGTAGAATGCCTTAAGATTCTTGATAGTCACTACGGACACACGATAAATGAGAAAGGATTTAAAGTTCTTAATCACGTTCGTGTAATTCAAGGTGATGGTATTACTCAAGATACGATTGACCGTATTCTTTATCGGGCAATGACTGCTGAATACTCGGCAGACAATATCGCTTTCGGTCAGGGCGGTAAACTACTTCAAAGTATTGACCGAGATACTCAAAAGTTTGCTATGAAGTGTTCTTCTATTGAAGTTAACGGAGAGCAACGTGATGTCTACAAGAGTCCTATTACCGATATGGGTAAGGAATCTAAGAAGGGGCGGGTAACCCTCTATCGTAATGATGAAGGTTATTTTACTGACCTAGAAGGTAGGACTGATGCAGAAGAAGTTCTTGAGACTGTGTTTGAGAATGGTGAAATCGTCAAAGAGTATACCTTTGATGAAGTCCGATATAATGCTTCGGTGATTATCTGAGGACACTTGAAGAACCGGCACAAGGGCATCCCACAGGTGCCCTTTTTTGCTGTATAATACATAAGAACACACAGAAACCTTATGACTTTTCTTGAAACTTACTTTTTGATGTTTATTGGAACTTATGCTGTGCAACAAGTTTGGAATACTGAAAAATGGACCCAAACTAAAATTTTCACCAATTCACTTCTTTGGACAGGATTTTGGATTGTTTTTGATAGATTCTTTTATATTTGAAAATGACTAAAAAACTCTGTAAAGATTGTAAGTGGTATCGTAAGGATTGGATTGAAAGTATCATTTTTAGAACTAACCATTATGATAGGTGTGCCTGTCCAAATACTAATACTGACCTCGTAACTGGTCGTAATCAACGGCTTTGTGATACGTTGAGAGCAAACTATTGGAAAGAACTTTATTGTTCTTGTGGTCCTGATGGTAAGTTTTGGGAAGCAAAATGACTGAAAGACTTACCAATCCTGATGAGTTTGTGTTGGAAGATGTGAAGATGGTTCACTGGGAAAATATGGATACTGATGTATATTGGTGTGGAATATACTTGAATGATGGAAGGATGTTCCACCTTCATATTGGGGGTGATAATCTCAGGGTTTCTTTGAGTGATGAGACTGTTAAACTTGAGGGACTAGTATGAATAAGTATGGTGTAGTTCTTTCAAGTCTTGTAGATGGTGCGACTGTGAGTATTCAAATTTTAGTTGAAAGTGAGATGAGTGCTTCTCAACTTACAACTTATTATAAGTGTAAATCCATTACCATTAGTGATGTTTATGTGGAGCAACTCAATGATTGACCTTGATAGTTTCGGTGGTCGGATTGGAAACATTCAATGGCAAAACACTTGGAATGAATTATGGGGGCATACTGGATTTTGGGAAAAAAATCCAGGAGAAAAAGGTCGTTTCACTCTTTGGGGTATTCGTCCTCGTCCTCCTTATTATTGGAGTGATGAGACACCTGACGAACTGGCACAAGAACTTCCCAAAACCCCACCAGATGCCTTATAATAGTCTTATACGCAATTCCCGAATAGCAAATGAACATTACTATGAAACAATTCTTTGATATGGTTGCGAAAACTATTGCGGAACCTCATTCACAAATTTGCGAGCACGATAAACGCAGAGCAATTCGTGTGTTTCTTTATCTTGATGAATTTATGATGGAGAATGTGCCCGAGTATTGTGATGATACATCAGAGTTAGGTGAGATTGACTTTGGTGCTTATGCTGCTGGTGTTTTAGATGAATTGGAGGGTAAAAAATGAGTGGTGGGCATTTTACTGACTGTGGTTATGAATACCACAAAGTTTATCAGTTTGCTGATGAACTGGAACAAGAAATTCGACAAAATGGTAAAGCAGGCACAGATGGTGACCATTCTAACTGGTATCCAAACCATTCTGATGAATGTATTGAGTATCTAAAAGAGCAACTGCCTAAGCTTCGTAAGATGGCAGAAATCATGCGTCATATTGATTACTTGTATTCTGGTGACACTTGTGATGATAGTTTCATGGAACGAGTGAAAGAGGTGGAAGGAAAATGATTGAAACAGAAAAACTCTATAAAATCTGTATTCTTGATTTGCTTATAGCAATTGATGAGGATGTTGTGGATTGGAGGAATTATCCTAAACTCTGGACTGCAATTCAAAAAGCAGATATTGCCCTTGATATTTGGGCAGGAATGAACCTCAAACAAATCAAACAGGAACTGGAAGGAAAATGACTGACAAACAACTCTCTCATGCCGCACAGGCAGTGTCAAATGCCGCTAAATCAAGCCTGGATTGGGAGGCCGGATACCTACCAAATGCTGCTGCCGCCGCCGCCCTTCGTGCTGCTGCTGGTTGCGTACCTAAGGAAAATTGGGGTGGTGAAAATTACGCCACTGGATTTCGTGATGGAATTGCTTTTGGATGTCAGTTCTTGCACGAACTCGCAAACGAACTGGAAGGAAAATGAAAAAGTGGTTTGAAGATGCTTGGTGGTCTTGGGGATGTTGTATTCATTCCCGATTTGTTGATTATAATGACAACATAGACCGTTGTGCCTTCTTTTGGGAAATCAACTATGGGTGGTATCAAATGTATTATGATAGTGAGGATTGGGAATGACTTGGAAAGAATACTGGGGAATGACTAAATGGGAGTGGTTTATTGAGGGTTTCCGCAACATTGAGTATATCATTGATTGCCGTGCTACTATGAACCATTTTGGATATGATGACTTCTGGGAGGCACTCAGTTGGGGTTGGTGTTGTGAATACATCTATCCTTATGATGACCCATACAATCCATACATATCAGAAGAACGCAAATTGAGGTTGGGTAGATGGTCTTAATAAACAAGTGGATAATCTCAAATAGATACCTACATTACACTCCATTTTGGTGGTGGTATAGATTAATTTCACATCAGGGTTTCAGATTTGATGACTATCATATCTGGACGGAGTTTTGGTATTCTATTAACAAAGGATATGTGGATACTGAATACAAGTGGGAATTTGAGAAGTTCTGGGGTAATGGTGCGAAACCACAAAAAATGTATGTATCCCAAAATGATTATGATACACTGGTTGAAAGTATAAACAATCCTGACTCAGAACAAATAGAATCTTTGAAAAAACTTATGAACCGCAAATCCCCTTGGGAGGTAGAAGAATGAACAGCTATGATAATTTCAGAGCAATGCTACTTGGTGTTATAGTTGGTATGGCATCCTTTTCTCTACTTATGGTGATAATTCCGGAAGAGGATGTAAAACCATCACCACCAGACCAAAAGTTTGAGGTGGTAGATACTTATAAGGGTTGTGATGTTGTGCGTTGGACTAACAGTCAACTTGCGGAGTATAAGTATTTCTTGGATTGTAGTAACAAGCAAAACTAATGGGACACTTGACGAACTGGCACAAGACCCCACCAAAATGCCAGCAGATGCCCTATAATAAGAGGATACAAGCACAGGCAAATGCTTACTTCAAATCTTTCTAAAATCAAACCCAAACTTCGTACAGAAGGTCGTGTATCTGGAAATTTTGGACGGCCAAAATCAAAAGCAGGCTCTTCTATGCGTGATATTGGTGTAACTAACGCAAAGGTCGTAAATGTCGTAAAGCAAGAAGATTACTTGAAACGATTGTATGCTGCTTTTGAAAATACAAATGATGAGAAACTGAAACAGTTTATTTACACTGAAATCAAAAAGATTATGATTCAACGAGGAAATTGGTGATGGAACGTCCATATACAAAACTTGAAAGGATTTGTAAGGAATTGAAAGAGATTGTAGAGTTTGAGAATAAACTTCATATGATGGATATGAATCTCAATCTTGGTGATGTAGATGTACTTGAAGAAGTTATTTCTATGATTGAAGAAATTGTAGATTATGACCCAACACCACAATATCTTTATGATAATGATGGAGGGGAACCTTCAATGAGTGCGGCAGAAATACACTCTGGTGCTTGGAAACAACATCAAGAGTTACATTCTTGATACGGTGTGCCACTTGTCGCACTGGCACACTAAATAAGCACAAACCCCTCTGGGGTGCTATGATTACGAACTAAATCACTCAAATGATGCCCAACACGTTAAATTTTACTGGTGATGCCACTACCTATCTTGGTTTGGTTGGTGTTATCAGCACTGCTGTTATTCTTATTACTGTTTTCCGTTCTTATTGGTCTAGTCCTCTCAACAAATGAACTACTCAAAGTCTATTCAAGATTACGAAAAAGAACTCAAAGAAGCAAAGAAGAAGTATGAGAAACTTATCAAGCAAATGAAGAAAGCAAGGACCGAATATCATTACTACAATCTGTCTGATGAGGCAGAGGTATTGTATGAGGATATTGCTGATCTTCAAATGAGGATTACTGACTTGCGAAAGCAAAAGAAACTTGCTGAAATTGATGCTGTTTAATGAAATGGAATTGACTGATAAAACGATTCGACATCTAATTGATGTTGCTGAAATGGAGGATGATGGTGAGATGGACTCAATAGATTGGATAGAATGTATGGGGGAGAGAAACATTGCTCGTCTAGTTCTTGATGAACTTGGAGTTGAATATTCGACTTTGGAAAAATAATGAACACTACTGACCTTTATTCTGAAATCCTTGAATTTACAAAAATGAAAAACATTGACCGTGAGCAGTTGGTTGAGGATTACGTCCAGCAAATGATTGAGAGTATGGATTACAAAACTATGGAACGTTTTGTTTATGATACTATGGTAGAAAATCTTACCGATTATACTGATGAAGAACTGATTACAGAGGTTACAGATTACTACCCAGAACTGTTGGAGGATGCTGATACCGTGTGACACTTCTTCTGGTGGCACATGACCCTTCCCAAACGGTCCTGACCGTGCTATGATGTATTCATCAAGTCAAGGAGGTTATGAGATGATTGACACATGTGTGCTTCATGATGATTACGAGGACTTTGCTAAAAAGTTTCTCGGTGTTGATTATGAAGATTTTATTGGTCTTCAACTTGGTCTTCCTGATGAAGATGAAATTGAAATTGAATATTCTTTGAGTGTTTGATTTCTGGGAATGTGTTTGCCCTTAAAGTTACACATGGAGGGAAGAATAAAGTGGTTCCTAACTACTCTGACAACTAGAAGCAGAGACATGATGTTAGGGTAAAAATAATTACCACGCCCTCCCAATTTTATTCACTTACCACTTTTTTATTATGTCTGCTAAACTGATTGCTCTTGCTGCTGAACTCGTTGACACCAACCCTGCTGGTGCTCAACTGATTGTCAATCTCACTAACGCAGAAACTGGTGCTGAACTCGTTGAAGCACTTGACAATTATGATTCCACTGTGCTTGAGAACTATACTCAAGAAGTTGATGGTGGGGATGTAACCCTAACTGATGCTGATGCTGTTGTAGTCACTGTTTGATTCTAATTCTTTAACTAACTAATTTTATTATGGCACGTCGTTGTAAGTCTGTTTCTCGTCAAATGATAGAATCTCTTCAAGAAACCCTCGTAGAGTATTTCCGTGACAATATTTTTGATGATTGTGATTACAAAGGTATGACTGGTTCTGAACTCTTTGAAGCACTTGTTGAAACTTTCAAAGAACTAGAAAGTGATCTTCAAGAACAACTGAAACCTATTCAGTATGTTCTAGATAAACTTGACCCAGAAGACACTGATGGTGTCGTAACTACTGTTTGATAAGTATATGAGACCAAGTTTCATATATTTGGTCTCTTTATTTTGATTAAAAATGAAAATTCGTGTAATTTCTGATTTACATTTAGAGTGTTGTGAGCACGGGCACGGAGTTCCTGACCTTGGAGAAGGTGAGGTTCTGATTCTTGGTGGGGACATTCTCTGTGCCCGTCACTTTAAGAAGGATGGACCTCTCAAGAAAGTTTATAATGACTTTCTACAAAAGTGTGTAAAGAACTTTGATGAGGTTCTGTATCTTGCAGGAAATCACGAAGCATATGGATACAACTATGAAGGAACTTGGGATGTTCTTGCCGAGCATCTACCAAAGGAAATTCATCTTGTAGAAAATGACTTTGTAAAAATCAAGGACTGGGTATTTCTTGGAGCAACTCTATGGACTGATTTTCGTAATGAAAATGCTCTGGAGATGATGGAAGCAGCACAGTGTATGAATGATTATAAGGTCATTCGTATTGGTTCTAACTATCGCAAACTAACTCCTGATGATACTCTGGGATTTCATAAGAAGTCCAAACTATTCCTTCAACAAAAGTTGGAAGAGTTTAAGGATACTAAAACCTGGGTGCTCACACATCACGGACCTTCTTATCAATCGGTCCATCCAAAATACCGAAGTGCCGGTATTGCAAATGGTGCTTATGTAAGTGACCTTGATGATTTGATTTTGAATAATCCTCAAATCAAATACTGGAGTCACGGTCATACTCACGAGAGTCTGGATTATATGATTGGTGATTGTAGAGTTGTATGTAATCCTCGTGGTTATTATAACGGATACAATAATGCAGACCTGAACATTAACTTTAACCCTGATTTGCTATTTCACATCTAGATAGTATGGGAAATACAATTCCCATACTTTTAAACTTATTCAAAGGTCGATGAACTACTCAAAACTTGAACAAAATCAAACAATACTTGTTCTCAATGCTTCTTATGAACCTCTAAATTTCACAAATTGGAGGAGAGCAGTTGTGTTGCTTATTAAGAATAAAGCACAGGCACTTGGTAAAAGAGTTATCCGTTTGGTTAATTACATTAAAATACCATACAAAAAAATAATGCAAAATAAACCATCACGAGCAATGATTTATAAACGTGATGGTCACAAATGCCAGTATTGTGGTTCTACAAGAAATCTCACAATAGACCACATCTTTCCCACTTCCAAAGGTGGTGATAATAGTTGGGAAAACTTAGTAGTTGCTTGTATGCCTTGTAATACAAGGAAAGGTGATAAACTATTGGAAGAAACCAATTTAATTCTTGAAACTATTCCAAAGAAACCATTTAACAAAATGTTGTTTTCTTTGGATAGAGCAGATGTTGACGAATGGAAAAAGTATTCTTATAACTGATATGCCACTTCTTCTAGTGGCAAAAGCACCCCCCAATCGGGGTGCTTTTGCCCTATAATAACAAGGTAATCAAGAGAAACCACCCATGACCCTCCCAACCTACAGTGCAATTCAGTTTAATGCCGAAGCAGCACATAAGGCAGCACTGTATGATGCCTGCCTGCTGATTGTGAACACTTACAATCAAACTGATATGCTTGATGGTCATTGTATTGAGAATTACAATGGTAATGTAACTGCATACGACTTTATGAAGTATGCTCGCAACATTCTCAATCGTATCGGTGAGGGTAACTGAAATGACTCCATTTCCATACGAAATCTTGGAAGGTGTTACTTTCAAAGGAGAATCTCCTGAATGGTTTGTTTGCTATCAAGGTTTTCAACTTGGTGGTGATATTGATTCTTCTGGAGCAGGTAATTTAACTTTCTCCAGTTATGATGAAGCATTTAATTACGTTATCCACAACTCTCAACTGAAATGACTGAATTTATTACTCATATTGTTCCCAAAATTGCATATTTTGAAATTGATGGTTTAATTGATGAATTTTATTTTGAGTGGGAGGATGATGAAAAAGATGGCGAAGCAACTCAAGATGATTATGACAAATGGTTACTTGCAAATGCCGTGAAGTTCTTTAAAGAACATTTGTATGAATTGGACAATTATTTGAAACTGAAATGACTTCTACACGCAAAAATCTTAGGGTTACAATTACGGGTGAAACATTCAATGATCTTGAACTTGCATTAGAAGAAGTGAAGAACTATATTGAAGATGAATACCTGTCTGGATTTGGTAGTAATGAAACAGGTAGTTATGAGTTTGATGTAACCGTGGGTAACTAAAATGACTGACACTTTCCGCTCCCTGTGCGCTGAGCTTGCTGACGAACTACAGGGCTACAAGGTTGCACACCCCATGCACTGCCGAGCCCTACTGAACCGCGCCCGCTCCACCCTGTCCCAGCCCGAGCCGGTGGTTGATGACGATTTTGTCACCGCCGTAAACGATGCCATCGCCGCCGAGCTGGAGGAGCAGTTATGAGTCGCTTCCCCTGTGTCAAGGTCAGAGAGTGCCGCCTAGTCCGTGGCATATTTGCCGTGGAAACAGTGCCTAGGGGGAAACTGCTGTTGCAGTTTGAGGGCGAATGTCTGACCTTTGATGAGCAGTGCCAGTTAGACCACGAGGGCAATGCTCTTCAAATTGGACAAAACTTATACATCAATCCCAAACCCCCAGGTCTTTATACCAATCACTCCTGTGATCCAAACTGCTACATAAACTCTGATCTATGGCTAGTAGCTGCTCGGTGTATTTTCGCTGACGAAGAATTGGTCATAGACTACAGCACAACAATGTTAGAGCGGCATTGGGAGATGAAAGGTTGTCAATGTGGCTCTACGTTGTGCCGTGGAACGATCCGCGATTTTGACACGCTGCCGGTTGAAACTCAGGAATGGTACATACACCAAGGGTGGGCGATGCAGCACGTACTCGCCAACAACACTAGAGAGGAGATCTAATGGCTGACCAACCGATCTCCCCCTCCGCTCCCTGGAGGCCCTCAATGACTAACCCCACCAATCCCCCTGTGGATGCCTTATAATACACAGGTAAACACACAGAAACCTCTTACCAACAGGCACATCTTATGAGTATTAAAGTAAAAGAACTTCTTGAAATTCTGAAAAATGTAAATCCAGAAACTAAAATTTTAGTTCGTTTGGATGGATCTATTTTTCCTACTGATAATCTGGATGAGCATCTTGATTATAATTATGATATTACGGATTCTAATGGTGGATATTATATTCTTGCTTTAGAAGAATTTGAGAATGATAACTGATGTGCCACTTCTTCTAGTGGCACAAGCACTCCCCAAAACCCCAGCAGATGCCCTATAATAGTCTCATAACCAAACAAAAAGGAGATGACTACCCCAAATTGGCAACATAACTCTGGAAAACAAAAGAATACCAAAGGGACTTGTAAGGGGCAACTCAAAGCAAGAAAACAAGCACTTCAATCACTCAAACTCAAACTGAACTTCAAATGACTACTGTGACTGTTGACAAAGTTCTTCAATACACTCAAACTCTTTGTGAGGTTCTTCGCACTAACTATCAATCGTATCGCATTGAATTGCATCGTCAATACATTGAAAAAGGTGAGAGTGTAGAGTATCACAAAGAGCAAATTGATAAACTCTGTGAAGGTGAAAATGTGCCAGAGTTTTATATCAATACTCTTCGCAAGTATCATAAGATTATAATGAAAGATTATAATCAAAATCACGTTCATCTCTTTGTAGATAAAGTGACTGGTGATGTTTATAAAGCAGCATCCTGGAAAGCACCTGCCAAAGGTATTCGGTATAATCTTCTGGATGATACATCCCGTGAGGAAATGTACAAACGTGCCGATTGGGCAGGGTCGTATCTTTACGCACGATGAATAGTCTCATCATCTGTTGGTTTAGTCTAACTTCTCTTGTAATAGGGTTTGCAGTATCTCATAATGCTGATAAATTATTACAAGAGAGTTGCCCTTTATCTACATGCCAAAAATAACATTCGCAAAAGGAATTGAAGTTTATTATCGTGGAATGCACGGTGTAGTTGATTTCATCTGTGAAAAGTACATTACAGTTTGTGTTTGTAGAATGGACCATAAATCAAGAGATGTATGTCTTTTAGTTTATCCAAGTCAATATGGTGAAATAACATTGGCAAAAGAGAGTGGTAAGTGATACTGGCACATATAATCCTCAATTCATTCTATATTACATTTGTTCTTGAAAAATCTCATGCTCTCCACTAAATCAACTCAAGAGATTGCATCAGCACTTGTTGATGATGTAATCAAATACATTGAAGAAGATTCACGTTATGTGGATTTTATGCAGGAGGTTGTTCCTGATGCCATTCAATCTTATCTTGGTGATGTAGATGAGAATTTGAAGTTTGAACTCTCATTATGCATTATGGATAGGATTTATTTCGGGCAGTCCAATTTTTGAACTGGCACACTAAACGGGCACAGGGTCTAAACTCTGCTACAATAAGGACACACAAGCAAAAAGTCAAATGTTTTCCGTTAATGTTTCTGACCTTCGTAATGAACGTCAGAAATATAACAACTTAATGATTGCACAAGAATTATATTGCAATTCACCTTCTTATTCAAATTTGGAAAAAAATGCAAACATTAAAGCAGTTGATAGATTGCTGAATGAACTTGAAATTGATTATGATGATTTTTTGACAGAGTGTTCAAATAGTATCATTTATAGCAAAACTGTTGCAGTTGCGATTGCAAAAAATGCTACTCGTCAAGGAAAAAAAGATGAAGCATTTGTAATTGATGGAATTTCAAATGCAATGAAAGAATATAAATTTAACATCCGTTCTTGTGGAGTGAATGAATATCGTCCATGCAAGAATGGTCAAATGTTGTCCAATAAAGAGTTCAAAAAACAAAATCTAAATAAAGATGTTGATGCTCTTAAGTCTGTTGATGGTATTTTTAATGGTCCCAAAAGTGGATATATCTTTGCAAAAATTGTAATTGGAGACGGTGGACACCAAGATAATGTTCTTCATGAAATCAATCAATATATTGATTGGGCAAAACAATATGGAGAACCTGATAAAATCTATGTTATGTTGATTGATGGGAGAGAATTTGGTATTCTAAAACAAAAACAAACAGATAATATCTGGGTAGTAAATCATATTGAGTTTCAGGAGAAGTTAATTGGCAACTAAACAATTATTAGGTCAATTTTACACAACATCAGATCCTTTCTTGGGATCTGATGCTTTTTTACTTTGGAATAGTTTGAGATTAAAGAACACTAAAGTTCTTGAACCATTTGCAGGTGCTGGACTATTATATTCCTATCTTAATGAAGATTGGGTTGGATATGATATTGATCCAAAATTGGATAATATCATCAAACAAGATACAATTAAAGATTTTCCTACAGGATATAGTGTGTGTATTACAAATCCACCATATCTTGCAAAAACTACAGTATCAAGACAAAAACTTAATGTGTCAATTAAATATCAAGATTTGTATTTGGATTGTTTGAAATTGATATTGGATAATTGTGAATATGTTGCAGCAATTATTCCTTCAACTTTTTACAATACAAACTTATTTCAAGACAGATTACTTGCTTGGGATAAGTTAGATAAAGAAGTTTTTTCTGATACTGATGTTCCTGTAGGTGTTGCATATTTTGTATCAAAAGTAAAAGGCACAACTCTTTATGTGAATGGAAAACAAATTAAAGAAAATGCACCACAAACGGTGAAATCAAATCTTTCTTTTAATGTTTCGCATGGCAATTATGTTTTGTGTGCTATTGATACTACAAAAGGAAGAAATATTCATATTCACAATGATCTGAATAGTTTTGATAAAGAAAAATATCTAAAACATACTTCTAGGAATTATTCATTGTTTCATTCACCAAGAGTATTGGATATTGATAAAGTTAATTCATTTATAAATGAGTGGAGAACTGAAACAAATGATTTTTATCTTACATCATTTAAGTCCACAATGAAAAATGGATTATACAGAAAAAGGATCAACTTTAATATCCTTAAATGGATTATATCTTTATGCTGATGTGCCACTTGTGGAACTGGCACAGTAAACGGGCACAGACCTCAAAATGTGGTATATTAAGAAGGTGGTGAGGGGGGCAATAAGACCACCCTGCTAACGTCAACTGACATCTTGGCAAGTATGCTGTTAGTAAACCTCATCACTTCAAAGTTCATTCAACAAACAAATGATTACTGACGTTTTTCACTATACCACTTCCCGTTGGGATTGGCAGTCTGGTGATGTAAATCAAATGTGGATTCAAGAGATTGAAGAATCACCTGATTGTTATAGTTACGTTGCTGTTGCTTATAATCCTCGTAAGGATACGAGTATGGTGATGTCTAATCCTCGTGGGTATTTTGATACTCTACATTGGGTTCGTAAGTTCTGTGGTTCTTTCTCCATTCTTCCCTAATGACTAATCAAGAAAAACTTAATTACATTCAATTAACGGTAGAATCACTTGAAAACATTTTACCAAAAAACAAAAATGTTGTTTTAGATTCTAACGATGATAGTATTCATCAACTAAAAGCAAGAACAAAAATCACTCTTGATTTCTTAAAAGAACTTCTTAATTGATTATGCTTTACAATATCACTATTAAGTTCAAAGATAGAACTGTTGAGCAGTTTCAACGTAAAAGCAACATAAAACCTCTTAATGCTCGCAAACTGCACGATAAGATTGCTAATGAAATCTTTCCACGAGAGTGGGAAGAAATATCCTCTAAACCTGTTTATTGATTATGTTTAATTCTACACTTGATTTGTTCTGCGAACATGAAGATGCAGAGTATGCTGATGAGTTTGCGATGGAACTAGAAGAAAAAGCGGCAGCATTTGAAATTACAGTGGATTATCTTTTAATGGAGTTTATGTAATGTCTGATTGGGAAGTCACAGTAATCACTGATTCTAACTATATTAAAAAAGTTAGAGTTGATAACTGCATCACTCGTCAAGATGCAGAAGCACAAGCATTAGGTATGACTGGTGCTCAAAGCGTTGTTGTAAGCAACCCAAAGACATATAAAGATGATGTAGATGATGATTATTCTTATACATCATCTAGTCCTGATGGTGGAGATGGGGCTGGTTTCTTGGTTCTTGGTGCTCTGTTCTTACTTTTTTACTTCTGGAAGTTTATTCTTCTGATTGGTAGTATTGCTCTCGTTATTTGGTTGCTTATCAAGTATCTTAATCGTGACACATACTAAATAAGTTACATCTTATGCTAGTGTAGCACAGTGGTAGTGCAATGGTTTTGTAAACCATAGGTCGCAAGTTCAAATCTTGTCACTAGCTTTATACGATGTGCCAATCGTAACACTGTCCCTATAATTCACCAAAGGCACCTAAAACGTGCTACAATACTTGTATTGAATTGATTATGATGCTTACCCTTCTCAACTATCAACAACGCACTCTGGATGCGATCCAAGAGCATAACAAAGGTTGCGTGTATATTCCTACTGGTGGAGGCAAAACAGTAGTAATGAAAGAGGACATCAAACAACGGTTGTTGAATGTAACTCAACCAATGACTGTTGTAGTTGTTGCTCCTCGTATTCTTCTTGCTAATCAACTCTGCTCCGAGTTTGAAGAGTATCTCGGTGACTTTGATATTGTTTATATGCACGTTCATAGTGGTGAAACTCATCACGTTTCTTCTACAAAACCAGATGAAATTGTAGAGCAGAATGGACTTGCACTTACATTTGGTAAGCACAACTTCATTTTCACCACCTATAACTCTTTGGGTCGTGTGAATGATGCTATAATCAGTGTGGATGTTGTTTATTTTGATGAAGCACATCATTGTGTGAAACCAAGCAACTTTGTTGGTATTGCTCACACTTCCAAGTATGCTGATAATGCTTATTTCTTCACTGCAACTCCCAAGTTCAACAACTCACAAGAGTCAATGAATAATACTGCTGTGTAT
>Ga0209296_1000666_pt1 | contig 29174 bp, 17 predicted proteins | sample S_130206_EF_Meta_FD_187319 | JGI IMG/M metagenome (GOLD analysis project Ga0209296, IMG submission 187319) | Freshwater microbial communities from Lake Simoncouche, Canada to study carbon cycling - S_130206_EF_MetaG (SPAdes) (version 2) | ecosystem: Environmental > Aquatic > Freshwater > Lake ... | reverse complement strand
ACTGCGGATCGGATTGTATTTTAATAAGTGTGTGGTAAATAATCGTATAATCCTCCTGTGAATACAAATCCGTTATTTTCACGAATATCGTGTCGATATTATTATCAACCAGACTATCGATTGGGATGCTCGTCGTCGTAGTCGACGCAATTGGCCTCAATGGTGGCGATGAACTGATGCGCTTCAATGGAAACTGACGCTGCAAATCGTTTTCAGAATCTGCGTCATCATCGACGGCTGCGCTCGCGACCACACCCGCGCCGTCATCCGTTTTCGCCAACCGCCGCACCAACTCTGGATTATCCAGCATCCCTTTATACATCTGAAGCGTATGAAGAATATGAATCTTATCCGAATGATTATATGTCCGCGTCAAATTATTGATGCCTGTCTTCGCAAGTTCATTCAGTAGTGCGAATAATGCCGCGTTTTCGCCGCTGCTGCCGCTGCCGCCGCTGGTAAGCACAGTCTTATAGAATTTATTAAACCGAGAGAATACATTATACAAATAAAACACATCCTCCTTTTTGTCATTATTATACCACCGCCGCATATTTTGCGTATATCCGGGTTCTTGAACCGTGAGTATATTATTGTGAATCGCTAATTTACTCCCAATCGGATAAAACGCGAGAAATCCGATTTGAAGCAGCGATTGAAGCGGTTCCAATATCGTCTCAAATCGTTCGCGCGGTTTTTTAAGTTGCCCCGCGATGAATTGTAAAGTACTCTGCATGGTTTGTATATTACCATACATTATGATATATATTTAGACCGTTTTTATTGGTTACACACCTGCCGCCGCCGTTGCCGCCGCCGGTATCGATTTGTGAAGAAATATATTCGTCGATTGAAAACACGCATGATTCGCATTATGAGGTATTTCGTATTTCTCACACCACGATATACATTTATTCACATTTGCGCGTTTATACTGCTCGAGTTTCTCCGAATTTCTATGGTTTGTAATGATTGACAACGTGGATGTGATATTTTCAATTTGTTGAAAACTTACCATCGCATTCATGTCTTCTATCTTATTCAAAAAATACAGGTCATGTTCGAATGGCAGTAAAGAAGATAATACGACACCGCAGCCGTCGGAACCCTCGGCGCTCTCGGCGCCCTCGGCGCCCTCGGCGCTGCTCGATGATTTTTTCATGGAATCAAATATACTCGCAAATTGCTGTATAATTTGGGTAGAGTCGTTTATCTTAAATCCTTGACAGATGACATATTTTTCGGAGTTGGCGATTCGGCTTGTATATGGTTTCATAATAGATACGTTGTCATAGTAATAACTCAAAATATATAATATATCGACGGTAGCCTTATGAAATACATCAAATATTTTTAATATAAACGACCCACCCGGTTTTTGTATCGCAAGCGCATAAAATACTTCGCACAATATTAATTGCGTCGCCATAGTTTCTTGATGATTAAAATCCACCGAGAAATCAAACCCTCCATCAGCAGTAACGATATCCATCTTGTTTTTATATTTTTCAGCACAATACAGGAAATTCTCCAAAGAAATCAAGTTGCCTGTCTTATCCGCACCATTCTCAATAATAACATTTGGATGACTTTCAAGAAATGCGCGGGTCTTTTTCCACCCCGGACATATCGGGTCGTCATTCACGAGGGTCATGCCATAATAACGGTCGTTTCCATAGACGGCAGCCGATGCCCCTCCTACGGCCGGTTTTTGATTATCGAATATACGACGTGTCAGTTTTAAATATTCTTGCTCTTTCATATATTCGTCATGAAAGTCTGTATTTCGTTTGAGAATTTGTATCGATGGCGGTGACGACGAAGACGTAGCATTCGTATCATTCTCACCAGATCTCGTAGTATCCACCGGATCTGACGAATACGCGCCTTCACGCATCATGATCATCTGCCTCTGATATTCTAATCCGCGTAAATATGATATTGCTTCTATAAATCCGCCGGGGCCTTCCGCAAGGTGAAACGTTTTTATTCCCATCTTATATTCCGGCCTTTGACTGATTGTATGCTGATATCGTGAAAGAATGTTATTATTTTTAATGATTTCAATCATCTTGTAAAACGACCGCGATAATGGTCGCAATTTACTGATATTTGTTTTATTTCCTGTGATGTTTGAATGAATATACTCATATGGATTCGTGAATTTTTTAATATTATCCCACGTATCTTGGTATTTTTCAATCTGCTCCTTAATATCGCATAAATGCGCATAAATCGACGAGGATATATACACTGGATTGTCGGTTTCATTATCATTACGCGTAATACGTATTTCTAGCGGAGTATATTGACTAGTCTGAGTCTGAGTCTGAGTCTGCGTCTGAGTCTGGCTTACGAGTATATCGACTTGTGGTAATAAAAAATAATTAAAGTAGGACAATATTGGACCGTTATTTGATTTATGAGTTTCGGTGCCGGCGGCGGCTGCTGCTACTGCGGTGGTAGATATCGCATTAGCATGTTCATACTCAGAACATGATCCGAAAGATGAATAGGATGATGGTAATACAGGTTTAAAACAATTCTTTGGCGATTTTTTAAACATATTAGATTATATTTATTAGGAAAATGTTTATAAGTCGGTTTTCTTCTTCGTTTGACGCTTGGGTTTGGCTGGTGGTTCTTCAGCGGCTTCAGCGGCTCCAGCGGCTTCAGTGCTATCTGATGCTTTCACTTTCTTTGTTCGTTTTTGGATTTTCTTCTCTATTTGTTCGATAGGTGCTGAGGGCGCATCGGCTGCTGCGACAGGCTCCGGCTCTTCTGCTGCTGCTGCCGCACTCGCGCCACTCGCTTTTACAGTTAATTTCTTTGGTTTCGGCTTGATTTTCAGTGTAGATGCTTTTGCTTCGCCGATTACAGCCGCGATCGCTTCCTTATCTCGTCGTTCTTCGAGAATATTCGCAGCAATCGCGGGTTTGGAAGCTACATCAATTGGTCGCGATGCTTTCGCGATCTTTTCAAGTGCGATAGATTCTAGCGTGATATCAGAATCCGCGGCTGCTGCTCCGGACGACGCGAGGTGTTGTTCTTCTTGTAATCCAGCATAACTCAAGAAACTGCTCTTCAACTGTTTCGCGTTAATATTTCGGTTCTTTCGGAATATGAAATAACGATTATAGAATGAAATCTGCTTCTCTTCGGCCGACATATATAACGCCGAGCCGTATTCTTGTTGGCATCGTCGGTCCCATTCTACGCCAGCGCCGCCGCCGCCACCGCCACCGACGTCTTCGCGTTTCTTCTTACACTCGATTTCCATTTGATGATACATTCCGTCGAATGTCGCAGTTCCATCCGGCATGGGATTCGTCAGAGTCGTCTCGGCCTCTTCCGGTGTTACAAGGTCAAACCCATAATTTTCAAGTAGTTGCGTCAAGTAGTCAAAATTGACGAGATATTCGCGCGTCGGCTTATTAATCGAATCTTGAAAGACCTCAATCTCATATCCAATACTACTACTATCCGGTTCAAATTCTGTTTGATGATACTTTTTACGAACCGACCACAACTTCTGTGGGTCTGATGACGCCGCCGCCGACGATGACGACAGAATACTGAGTTCTGAACCGCTTTCTAACCGCGCCAAGGCCTGAAAGATTCGCGCACCATCAAAGCAAGTTCCGATGAAATACCCACCTAACTTCGTACATTCGGAAACATTTTGTAGAAATGTATGAACCTTCATGATATTTTCAAAGAAGTAATGGACGGCAAACTGGACGGAGCAGACATCAAATCCGTCAGAACCGCGACCATAATGCGGATACACACCGCGACCCAATAAACTCGCATCTTTTGCGCCTTCGCCAAATATCGCGCGTGAAATAAGCCGGTATCTCTCGCTAATTGCGGCCTGACCACTCCGAATTTCCTTGCTACTGTCAGCATGGATGAATATCGCTTCCGGAATATTACGCTTTCGTTTCTTTACATCCAGATAACGCGCACAAACCCCGTCGAATTTGTGCTCTAAGTTGTCCTTCGAGTAATCAATCCCAAATACAAATCCGAGTTTCGCGGCAATCCATTTCGGTAAATCGCCGCCTTTTCCAACCGCAAGGTCAATAAGAGTCTGACCGGGACGCGCAACACTCATGATGAGTTTGCGTTTGACGAATAAATTGTGAAAATCGCGCATACCCTTGGTTAATGTGCGGACTTTTGTACCGCCGCCCCCGCTGCCGCCACCGCTCTGCGAATCAGCATGATTATAATAGACGTCATCATTCGACAATTCATCGGGTATGCCTTCACCCGTCATTATCATTTCAGGTGTAATCGCATTATGAATAGAATGCCAGTTATTATTTGCCACGTGATACGCGTTGCCATAGTTTTTCCCGCCTGCGCGGTATTCTGCGGTTTTATCATGGCGCACCCGTAAAGCTGACCACCTCCAATTCACCGGCTGTGTTTCATCATAACTGAATTCCACAATCGTTTCATCTTGGATAATGTCATTTTCGGTTGTCATCATTTGGCTTACACCGGCTTCATCGGGGCGCAGCATACTATGGCAAATATGCGCGTCATTATCGTATGGATACGTTGGATAAAATGGCGCGGGCTTGTAACTATCGCTGCTGCCACTGCCACTGCCACTGCCGCTGCCGCTGCCGCTTTCGGCTTGTTCTCTCCCACCGCCTTCAATCAAAGTAACACACGGATTTAAATATCCATGCTTTCGTTCATCATAGCCGACACGCAATACAAGTGTCTTGTATTGCTGAACTTGGACGCAGCGCGACATATCAACCCCGCTCTTAAATATGTTACTTACAAGATCCTCGTTGTCTTCGCCTTTTTTCGTTGTAACAAGAAAGTCGATTGTATTCATATGCGCGGGCTTCCATTTGAACGAATAGTCCCACGTGGATTTGTATAAAGGGCCCGCGGAAGTATTATCATTACGCACCGTACTTCCGACACCGAAATCAATCGGCGTAAATATTAATCCATCGGTATGATACTCGAATTGATGTTCAGCGGATTTGCGCAATATTAACGCGCAACAATCAAAGATGGTTTTGCCTCCTGCGGCTGCGCCAACCCCCGACGACGATGGAGTCGCGACCTCGAATTTCTTGGTTTCAATACGGATTGGCGGTAATGAATCTGCGCCGCCGCTTACGCACTTCAACTGAAGATTCTTGACCACACTTTCCATTAAAGGAAGTCGGAAATTGGTGACAACTTCGTCATCATTCATCGGAAAGAATAAGCGCGAACGAACGTCGGCTTTATGAACGAAATAAACGTCGAATACTAGGAACAAGTTGATGAAATCGCCGCGTTTGTTATGAAGGATATGCTCGCCGTCAAGGAGTGTATTATGTAATTTCGTATTCAATGATACTGCTCCGGTGAACTGGAAGTTCATATTTGTGTCGATGAGATATACGTGGCCGGTTTTTGGCGCGATAAAGAGGATTTTTCGCTGGCCGTCGGCTTTTTCGGTGACTGAATAATTCATGCGAATATTAGGGGTTTTGGAATCTGAGTCGATTGGGCGGATATTATTCATTTGAAGCGTATAAGAACATGGGCCGATGAAATGTTTGGGGCGAAGTTGCATAGCGCCGCCTCGTCCGGATTCTCGTTCGCGTTCGCGTTCGCGTTCGCGTTTCTCACGGTCACGCTCACGGTCACGGTCACGCTCACGGTCGTCGTCTTTGCTACCAGCGCCGCCTCTACGCTCACGCTCACGCTCACGGTCGCGGTCACGCTCACGGTCGCGCTCACTGTCACTGTCGCTGTCGCTGGTGCCTCCCTGTTTTTCCTCAGGATACAACAACTCATAATACCTTCGCTGAACACCTCGCATTTCGGACAAAGACACTGGGTAATTCGTTCCTTGAAATCCCGACATCACAATCTTAATCATCTTGCGCAGATTATCCAAGAGATGTTTCGGATGATTGAATGAAGTTCCGGGTCCAACCTCGTCATTTATCACCTCGATTTCGATCTCATAACGTATCGGGCTGTCAAGGACTTTCGCTGCTTCAAATGTCGAGGCAGAGATATACCCCGTCTGGTCCTTGTGCGACTCCTTGACGACACTCATGTCGATTTGAAATGGGAAATCGGGGTGTTTCAATGTACTTCGATTGATATACCGAAATGTCTTCTTGTTGTCGTTCCATGATTTCAAAATCGACCTCGCCAGTGTTGATGTATTCGCGATACGTTTTTCACGTTCGTAGCTCACTTTGAAATTGAAGTCGTCGAATATGACGGGGTATATTGATTCACCACCGCTGCCGCCGATGCCGCCTTCGCCACCGGTCTTCGCATACATTTTCTGCGTAAAGAGGACATATTTTTCGTCGGGTGTATTCGTTTTACAATAATTCTGAACATCGGTGATTCCGTGGATTTCCGCGCGTATAAGCGACAGCTTCGTCTGACCGGTTTTCTGGTCGATGAATTCGTTTTGAATCTTGAGTGAATACGCATTCTTCTTCGCGAATACAAATCCAGATGATAGCAACTTTTGAAGCACACCGTCAAAATTATCCCTCGTCGTTGCTTGATTTCCTCGCGTTCCAAAACGGATTTCTAATTCAGGAACACCATCGCTCTTGTCGATGATGCCGTCTATATACTCTTTTACAATATTCGAGAACTCTGATTGTTTATCGGCAACACTGCGATTTTTACGCATTGTAGGTATATATAATGAATAGGATATATTATTTATACTATAATTCATTATATAGTTCAATTTTATACCTGCAAATCTTTACACCTTTTTTACATTTCAAATGCAGATTGTTGACAATACAAATTATGTATTTCTACCAATTCAACGTTTTCTTCATTTTTAATTCTGAAAATACACTTGTGAATAGTTTCTATTAGTTTATCCAGTTTATCAGCAATATCAACTTTGCTAATATTATTGTCTGGGTTAAATCGAATAAATACCCATTTGCCACTATGTATCATATACACATCATCATAACGAATTTCTTCATCTTTTTTATCATATCCTATATGACCGAACTCATCTGTTTCAATTGCTAAAATTGTATTACCTATCAATTTACGATGGTCTATACGTCGACGATGTGTGCAATCACAATTATCAGTATAAAGAGGTTTGTCATGTATAAACCCATCAAAGTTTTCATTGATTATATTTCTTACCATTATTTCTTTGGTATGTGTGTATATAACTTTGCTTCGTGGATCGTCTGGAAATATACGTTTGAAACAAGTTGCGCAATATCCATCGTATTTTGATGAACCGCTACGACTATCTATCCAATCTATACAATTAGGACATCTTGTGCCGCCACCGTGTGCTATACATTTATCGGTTTTGCCTTGGGCACTCGCTTGGCAACCGGGTTCAATACATCTTGCTCCGCCACCATGTGCTACACATTTATTGGTTTTGCCTATGGCGCTCGATTTACAATCTGGTTCAATACATCTTGCTCCACCGCCGTGTGCTACACATTTATCGGTTTTGCCTTGGGCACTTGCTTGGCATCCGGGTTCAATACATCTTGCGCCGCCACCGTGTGCTACACATTTATCGGTTTTACCTTGGGCGCTCGCTTGGCAACCGGGTTCAATACATCGCTTACCGCCACCGTGTGCTACACATTTATTGGTTTTGCCTCGGGCACTTGCTTGACAACCGGGTTCAATACATCGCTTACCGCCACCGTGTGCTACACATTTATTGGTTTTGCCTGCGGCGCTCGCTTGGCACCCAGGTTCAATACATCGCTTACCGCCACCATGTGCTTTACATTTATCGGTTTTGCCTTGGGCACTTGCTTTACAATCTGGTTCAATACATCGCTTACCACCACCGTGTGCTATACATTTATCGGTTTTGCCTTGGGCACTCGCTTTACAATCTGATTCAATACATCGCTTACCACCACCGTGTGCTATACATTTATCGGTTTTGCCTTCGGCACTTGATTGGCAACCTTGTTCAATACATCGCTTACCGCCTCCATGTGCTTTACATTTATCGGTTTTGCCTATGGCGCTTGCTTTACAATCTGGTTCAATACATCTTAAGCCGCCACCGTGTCTTTTACATTTATCGGTTTTGCCTTCGGCACTTGATTGGCAACCTTGTTCAATACATCGCTTACCGCCACCGTGTCTTTTACATTTATCGGTTTTGCCTTGGGCACTTGCTTTACAATCTGGTTCAATACATCGCTTACCACCACCGTGTGCTATACATTTATCGGTTTTGCCTATGGCGCTCGCTTTACAATCTGGTTCAATACATCTTGCGCCACCACCGTGTGCGACACATTTATCGGTTTTGCCTCTGGCGCTCGCTTTACAATCGGGTTCAATACATCGGCGTATTTTACGTGGTTTTATTGCAACAGAATATTCTTGCGACATTTTTGATTATAGATAATTATATTATCTTATCTATAATTTATATCAATTTATTTGTTTCTTAAATTGGCACTTGTAATGAAGATGTAAAACTGGAGACTTTTAAGGTGCAGTAATTTACACACCGACATTTATATTCAACGGTCTATATACACATTACAATACCTTCATACAACTCCGGCTTTGTCTTACGTTTTTCAGTCCCCATAGACCCGAACTTTCCCGGAGTCACATTCACGACAGGTAAGTTCAGTTTTTGTGAAATATCGACAAGGTCCTGTAACTTATAGGCCGTTATTCTGCTGATCGGCGCAGAAATACTCTCCATCAACCAATAATTCTTACGAATATATGTAAGGTAATCTGTATTTAATTTGTTTGGCGCGATATACAATACGTACTTTCCCTTAACTTTTTCAAGAATAAAGGTTCCCCCACCGCTGCTAATTTCGTAATACTTTCGGTCTTGAACAATACACACTGAAATGGATTTACAGACCGCGATGGCGTGTAACGTCTCTAATGTAATAAACGGCTTATGGACAAGACTTTCTTCCAACCCGCTTAGTTTGATTTTATTTGCTTTTAATATCGGTTTATTCTGTCGCATCTCTTCGATTAACTCAAACTTGAAACGATTAGATTCAACATACGGATTTTCGATTGTTTCATACTTTTCGGTGCCATATAACATAATATATACCGACCATAGTATCGAATCATTACATGACGGCGGATATTTGTAACTGTATTGCGTCATCACGTCTGGATTGAATATGACAGCAGATGAAGTAGATGAACTACTGTCGGTCGCGGTATCGGTGTCGGTGTCGCTGTCGGTGTCGCTGTCGCTGTCGCTGTCGCTCTTGCTGAGAATAGATTCTGATGACGGTATATAGACGAACGGTTCTACTGGTACCGGCATAGGCACCGTCACAGGCACCGGTACGCTTCTTTCGCGTAAACCCTTCGTTTCATAACATACGATACTCCCTCCCCCGCCAATCATATTTTCATTCGTAAATGAAAAAGAATTATAGAGACAAGGAATTATACCTGTCATCGTGTGCTATATTAATTCACAAATTATCTTTATGCGTTTTATTGTCGAAGAATTCCTTCGTGAGACATTGTTTTTGCTGTTCAACCTCATTCAATTGTTTTTCCTGATTTATGACATATGTCATATAATTATATAATTCCTGTAACAATTCATTATTCAATTTGGAAATATTTACAAATACGCCATTCTTATTCTCGTTAATTTGTGTGTGCTTTAAGTTAAGGATTCGCAATATTTCGACTTGATGAACCAGCGGCATATGTTCAATCCCGTCCTTTAGTGTCATTAGATAATTTGTCTTTGCTTCAACCTGTTGAGCGATCGTTTGAATTTCATCCATCGCGCTAAGACTCGCAACGGCAGTCGATGATTTTGATGAATAAAAAGAGCCTGCTGCTGTTGACATGATTTTACATTACATACGAATCAAACTTTATATTCATTCTCATATTCTCATTCACGGCGAAACTGCGTCGATTAACATCGCGATGATTGTTACGTGAGTGTCGTGTAATACAAACCGGCGTCCTATGATTTCCACTGTCAAGATGTCATTTTCTTCGATACGAGAGAATAACTCGCGCATATTTGAGTTCATATCACGCGAGAGGAACACTTCAATCGGCGATACGTGCCCATGTTGTAAATCTCTAGCGCCCGCGCGTATTCCTGCTTGGGTTATCGTCTTTGCGACGCATGTAATAACGGTATGTTCATCTGGAAAACAAATGAGACAATCGGCTGTAATATCGAAATTGATATTTGCGGCTGCCAATGTTCCGCATGAATGAGAGCAAATACTGACTGAATTTGGCGATATATATCCCTCGACTGAACAACGTCCTTCGACGCTTTTGGCGAGTTCGGTTCTTAGTAACTGTGTTATATTGACACTTTTGTTTATTTTATAGAATGGTATTGACAGAGAACGTTTAATTCTCTGTTTCACAAACAACGATGGGTCGCAATATGAAGTGACATCTTCTTCAACGATGATGACGGGTGCGGGCACGGGTACGGGTTCGATGAATTCGACGGCGGGTTCGGGTGCGAGCGCTTTCTTCTTTGATTTCGGACGAATGGTTCTCATATTCGTACTCATACTCGTAGTACTCGCAAATGCCAACGCCATAATGACTATATCATTTCTAGAAATATGTTTATATCGGTATCAATTTTATTGTGTCAAATATAATCACAAATGACTACGTCGTATGTTGGCGACTTTGCGTCCGTACTCGTAGTAGTACTCGTAGTCGTAGCCGTCTCGACGATTTTAAGCGGGCGACCACACCCGTATATCAACCCATCGCGCACAAGCGCGTCACAATCTTCCTTGCTTGCGTGTGGAGGTATATGTTTCATATCACGCTTATACACCCCGTGACGCAATATTCGGCAGTTGAAATCCACATGAGACACTACAAATGGTTCTTCGCAATGCTTACAAATGAAAACATAATCCATTGATGTAATACTATTATACTATTTATTATACTATTACACAAGCTCGCCAATCACCGATATCGTTTCGTCTCCAATTTCAAATCGTTGACCAATGACTCTCACTCGAATTTCTTCCTCTTCCTGTAGGCGCGTAAAACCCGCGCGATCGTAATGATGGTCGCGTGCTACAAAAACAGTAACAGGGGATTTCGGTTCATTCAATGTTGCGCGAATCCCCGCCAAACTAATATTCTTAATCACACATGAAAACACGACGCCTTCTACCAATGAACATGAGTCGCATTCATATACCACGTCAAATATCGCGTTTTTACCGTAGAGGTAACCGTTGGAGTAGGTAAGAATTTTCACACTACTCGGGCGAATAAAACCTTCGGCGGAGCACTTTCCTTCCACGATTTTCGAGAGAATATGCTCCAGTGTATCTTTTACATTGCGCCCAATAATGCGGAACGGAACCTCTAATTTACGTGTTAATAAAATGGTTGTATAAATACCCAACTTGGGCGCAGATTGAACAGTCCTATTTGATGATGACATATTACTATAGTATGGCTATACTTTATTTCTCTATATGTAATCTCTCGATGTCGCACAATAAAGCCTCGCACGGAGTGAAGAACCATTTGCGTCCGTTGATACCCTTTCGATGAAACGCCCTCAGTAGAAATTCTTGAAACACGCATAATTCTCGCTGGGTTCGCTGTTTCGTATTCTCAGTGGTAAGTTTGTATTCATCGCCTTGTGTCGCGGGATTCATCGAGAGAATTGTATTAATAACGGTTATCGCGTCAGTTTTACCTGATTGGTCGCATCGCGCGCCTTTATCACGCTTCTTTGACATCACTTTTATTTTGAACACGAGATATTCCATTTTGAATAGCGAGATAAACCCGATAATCATGTTCATGCTTCGTATTTGCTCTGTTTGAATTTTCCCTAAAAGAAGTTCGAAGTCGCGTTCGTCTTCTGGTTCGGCTGCGGTCCATTCGCGTGTTTCATATCGCAATACGATTAGTGCGAATAGCTCCTTCCTTTTCTTGTCAAATAATAACATTCCTTTATCTTCTGGCGATGGATTGGTCTCGGCGGCACCACCAGCGGCAGCAGCAGCGGCGGCGGCGGCTCTTCTCCCGACTAGAGGTCGATGTATTACCTGTTGCGAATAATACTGAAGCAACATTCGTTCAAAAGGTGTCAATAGTTGAATGCCACCGCTGACCCCTACACTTCCCGTATTCATCGAATAATTATTCTTTTTATACAAATAATTCAATAAATTAACACTGCCTTCAAATAGCATATGCTCTAATAGATTGGCGATGACAAGTTCGTGAAGTTCCTCTCGCGTCGTCTGAAATTCCTCGGTTTGAGAGATTTGATTGATTACCTTGCCACAATAATAATACCATTCATCTTGCTCCTTTGTTGGTTTTTCATGAACCGTTTTACATTTTTCGAATGTGTTGAATAATGTAGTTATCATTTCATCGACTTCATCGGCACCGGTATCTTCAACTGGGAGAGCTGGTGCGCCCATCTCTCTTACAGGGTCGAGGGTAGGCGCAGGTGGTGCTGCTGCCGCTGCTTCCGCTGCTTCCGCTGTCGCCGCCGTTAATTTTTGAACTATCTTTTTATTCGGGACAACTGCCGACGCCGACGCCGACGCCGCTTGTTTCGGTAGAATACCCAAATAATCTTCGGTTATGTCTTTCTGAAGAGGATATTCAATCGCGGTATGTTTATAAGGAACAGGTTGGCTTCGTTCGTGTATGCTTATGCGCTTATCGGTGAGTTCAACTGGCTGAAACAGGTAATAATCGCCAACATTGATGATACGCCCTAGCCGTCCATATTTATCATTTACGTATTCATTCATATCCGTGACCATTTGTGTAAGTGCGAGATTGATTTGCGCAATCGGATACTGCCGAACAGCATTTACATGTGCGATAATTCCGTTGGGACCGGTCTTCTTGTAGAAAAACGCATCCTTATATAACTCCCGAATTTTGTGAATGATTTTATCCAAGTTCATCGACATAAACTTCTCGTTGAATGTATCCATTCGAACATCGCCGCCGCCTCCGCCGCCGCCGCCGGCTTCGTCATCGTCACTGTCATCGTCCATCCCATATAAATCATTCTGTTCTTGGATTGGGCGTCCGTTGGAAAATGTCGGGCGACAAACATACTCGCAACGTTCCATGTAATCGCACAGAGCGGAATATGGTCGCGCGCCAACTTGATAGTTTATTTGTTTGCGCGACGAGAGATTTTGATGAACGACCTGATTCAGCTGTGCGGCGGTTTGCGTATTATGCTGAACATTCAGGAGACAATCAACGGCGGATGTCCGCAGCACACGCGATACTGCGCCAATCTTTACGGCTTTAAATTCAGATAAGCGGTATAAATAAAGGTCAATCGCTTCTATATCCGGATTTGTCAGTCGGCTTCCATAAAGATACAATTCCACGTTTCGCCGAGAGAATGGCAGACGTTTGTGGCTACAGTTGCGGATAGCACGTCCAATAATCTGCTCTAATAAGTTCATGTTATACCATGGTTCCAGAATATGAACCTGTCGAATGTTCTTGAAATCGAGACCTTCGCTTCCGGCTACAGATATAATGACCACTTTCACGTTTTCGCCGTTGGTGTTATTTTCGTCAGTGAGCGCTTTAAGTTCATGTAGATTGTCGGGTGAAATCGTAGGGTCGCCCGTAATCACCGAATATCTGGCTGGGCGGAATGGCTGGCTCGGAAATTGCGCTTGGTGTTGTCGTTGAGGAAGCATCGTGATCGCGTCGATACTTCCTGTGGGTTTGCTGCGAAAAAATGATGAATTGCCCCCCTGCGCACTATAACGCGTGAAACCGCATTCTTCTAACGCAAGCGCGATGGGGACAACCCCGCCGTCGATATACTGGCTATATACGAGAATAATTCCGTCACTGCTTACAATCTTATCGCAGATATTCTTGATTTTCGCAGAGTACCGCCCGATATTTTCTGGTGCGAATATGCGGGCGGATGATTTCGTCGTGGTTTCGCCACTTGGCAGTTTGAATGCGCGCGTGAATTCTGGGCGATATTCGAAATTCAAGCGCATTGGGGGATTTCCGACCTCTTCATACGACATAACATGCCGCAGACCCTCTTTCCCGATACATGCGGCGATGTCGAACTCGTCATTGGGGTCGTTAATATATTCGATGAGAGATGGATGTGGATATACGATATTCAAGGCTTCGAGAGGTTTCTGGACTGCGGCGTAGCCGATTGTATCCATATTTTCAAATGAAGGGAAGTCGGCTGCTTCGACGACGGTGGTTTCATCGATTGCGGCGGCGGCGGCGGCGGCGGCGGCGGATCCTGCGGCGGCGGTGCTCGACGCGCCTTTTCCTTTGCCTTTTCCTTTAGCCTTGCCCGACTCTACCGCAGCAGCCTCCGCTGCCTTCTTTCGCCGCACCATCGCAGTCTTCTTATAAATATACATTGCCTTCATATCATTAATAATAAAGCGGTAGGCCGCCTCTTGGATATCACCGACTTGTGTCATATAAACATCGATGTGTTCGATGGCTTGGTCAATGTGACGGCCGTTGAGTTGGGTTCGTGGATAGTCGACAACGCCGCCACCGACGCCACCGCCGCCACCGCCGCTCAACTGCGCAAGAAGAGAGAATTCAGGCGAGTGTTCTCTCGGATATATACGATAAGGAAATGTATATGGGTTTTCACCTCGAACAAATGAAACATACCCAGTAGCTTTCCGAATAAGAAGATCCTTGCCAATCTCTCGACCCTCCGCATCTAAACGGAAATTCCCCCGTTCATCAAACACATCCGCGATATCAATCGTCGCACGCCGGTCATTCAAGTTCATCAAGTTAATCAGCCATACGATTTCCTTGTAGCTGTTATACATTGGCGTTCCCGAGAGAAGCAGCAAGCGCACATTATTCACCTTCTGAACAATTTGAAACAATATCTTCGCTACGCGTTTATCTCGATTGTCATCGGTAATGCGAATATTATGAACTTCGTCAATTATAATCAGCGTATTTGCGAATAATTTACGCAGCTTCGTAACCGATAATGTTTCGATTGCGAGAGTCTCCATTTCCGCAGCTTTGGCGATATCCGCGGCGGATTTACGGCCTTTTTTAGACGCTGCCGCAGCCCCCGCAGCCCCCGCAGCAGCCCCCGCCACCCCTTTGCGTCTCACCTCCTGTATCACCGCATCATCCTGCGAAAGCCCGATACTCGACGCATGCGTCCGCGCATAATTCGCGAATTCATTATACCCAAAAAACAAATAATGCGATGAAATGAGCCGACGGATTTGTTTAATGATTTTGTCACGCGTCAGCCCCTTCATATTCATCGGGTTGATTTCTTTAATGAATTTATTCCCAGTACATGCGCGGATATTCCATACTCCGGGTTCAATCTCTCGGAGTTCGCGTTCATCAAAGAGCTGAAGCCGGAAGTTCTCTTGAACATTCGGTGATGCGATCACAATAATCTGTTGCGTTATTCCCATTTGTTTCATATAATCGCGCATCTCCTCGGCGACACTGATTGCGGAACATGTCTTGCCTGTACCTAGACCGTGATACAACAACAAACTATTATACGGCGTCTCTACTGAGAGAAAGTTACGCACGAATTGCTGGTTCGGTGCGAGCTCTATCTGCGCATTACACAGAATCTCCGCCTCTTCTTCCACATTCTTCGTATTGTCTACATCCATCTTGGTATCAAAGAATTCCTTTCGAAGGGCAATTTTGGTATTAAAATTGGGGTCGTTTAGGGTGGGGTACAGGCCTTCCGCGGCGGGGTGGTCATCGCCATCATCGTCGGGTAATACCCCGATATCGTGTAACGTCATCTCTCGTTCGAGCAATTCCTTTTTGAGGAGGAGCTTGTTAAAGTCTTTACTAAATGGATTATTGAGGTCTTCTGGTTTCAACCGTTTGCGTCCATCATCCAGTTCTTTTTTCATCATTCGAATGCGTTGTGTTGGGTCTGATGGAGCCGCAACCCCGCCCGCAGCGTCGGCGCGTTTTTTCGGAACGGGTTTAATAGTACGTTTTACGCCAGAGGTCGCAGTCGCAGCGACGGGTTCATCGGGCATCACAGCAAGAGCAGCGGCGGCTACAGATGCGACGGATGGCGGCGGCGGGGATGGCGGTCCAGACGCCGCAATCGTCATTTCTATCGGTATATTTTCATCTTCTTGTGCCATTTCCGTATTTATTGTATTTATTGTGTATAATGTTTGTATGTAATGCGCCTTTATATATGTAGATGAAATAAAAAGGAACCGTAAAATGCGTAATTGCGATGTTAAAATATGCGATAGCGGGATAATATGTTATTGATTTTTCGAACAATCCCGATTTTTTCTAAATTGTAAGGTCGTATCGTGCGAATACACTCGTCAAACGACATCCATTTCATGAGACCTACCTCCATGATATCGTGCGCCTTTTTCGGTTTCTTATCTAAATCCACCATCGCGAGAAAATACTTCTGCTTGTAACACTTCATATCCGAGCCCATGAATATTTCCTCGAACGGCGCGATGTTTTGTATTACATTATCGGTTGTGATATCATACCCCGTCTCTTCCAGACATTCTCGCAGCGCACATGGAAGGTCTTTTTCATTATAATTCCTGCGCCCTTTCGGAAACCCCCACTCGGTTTCAGTCCATCGGGTGGGCGAATCTTCAATAAACTGGTGAAGGTTTTTAATCCGACCATCCTTTGTGCGTATTCCACCCAACACTTGACGGTATTTTTCATATGAAATATGCTCTTCATTTTTATACTGGCTTCCGCGTGTATATTCCCCCCATAATAGGCGCCATAGCTGTTCGAATGTAAGGCGGAGCAGACTATCCTTTTCCGTCATCGTCATTTCGTCGATAATACGCTGGATATAGGCTTCATCGTTTAACGAATATTTGCCGCGTATAAAATCGACAAACCCGAACGAGTCACGGCGGCGTATCATTAGAAATTCGGGGCCGGTATCGCCGCAACGAAACGCAATCACTCCGATACTTGTAATTGGCGCGCGACAATTATTATAAACGTGATTTGTGCGATTACAGTTATTACAGAAATACTTGTTTGTCTCTGTCGCGGCGGTGGCGGTGGCGGTGGCGACTGCGGTTGCGGCAGTGGCAGCGGCAGATGCGGCAGCTATTTTACCACCTCTGTGTGTCGCCGACGCTGCCGACGATTTTACGACTGTTCGCAACTGGCTAATTTCTAGATAAGACAATTCAGATTTAGGATTGATTAATTTCAATGATTCTGGGGGGCATTCGATATCGGTGTCTTTTGTAAATACGCCGACCGGTACTCCTGCCTCCGCCTCCTCTGTCATTGTTCGCTTAATCGTAATTCTATTATTGTTTTTATGTCGTTTCAATATAGTATTATGAAACTCGACGCGAAGATATGGGGGCCGCATTACTGGTTCTTTTTAATGACAGTTGCGGTCAATTACCCCGACCATGTAAATGACGTAGTCCGAAAGAAATACTATGACTTCGTCCAGAACTTCCCGATGCTCATTCCCGATCCGGAAATGTCGTCAGAGTTCGAGAGAATGTTGAATAAATATCCGGTCACGCCTTATTTAGATAACCGTGATTCGTTTATTCGCTGGGTTCATTTCATCCACAATCGTTATAATGTGCTCCTTATGAAGGATGAATTGCCTTTACACGACGCTCTCGAGAGATATTATCTACATTATCGCCCGAAACCGATACAAATACTGGAAGAACTTAAATACCGAGAGAAATTGGTGTATCTGTTGATGGTGGTGGGACTGGGCTATGCGGCGTATTACTATCATAATAAGTAACCAAGGTCATCCGTTATTCCGATGACCATCCGTTTATTCCGATGATTTATTCGCTGCTATATATAACCGCTTACGAAATGGTAAAGACCGAGTATATCGTGTTTATTATCACCGCCGTTCTGATTGTAAATACATATTACGATGGGAACTTGATAAAAATGTTTCAGAGTAACCAAAAGTGGATTAAAATGGTGACATTTGGTTTTGTAGGTCTCTCGCTGTTTATGTTCTTGCGCCGCAATCCGGAAAACTCTAGGCAATTGTTCTATCATGCCAACGATATTATTAAGTATATGCCGATAAGTAAGGGGACAGCGGATATGATAACGCCGTTTTTTGATATGACCGGGGGTCCGCCGGGGGTTCCGCCCCCCCACGACGGTGGTGCTATAGGCGGGGCGATAGGCGGGGCGATGAGTCGTGCGATGGGTAGTGCAATGGGAGTAAGAACTGCGCAACCAATAGCGAAGCCGTCGTGGGGGGGCGGAACCCCCGGCGGAACCCCCAGCGGACCCCTCGGAGCAACCCCCGCTGAACGCCGCGTCCTCAACTCAGGCAAAGGGTCTAGCAAACGTAGTGTTAGTGAAACCAAGAAAAAGTATGTTGCCGCCAACCAAGGGTGGAAATGCGGGGATTGTCAGCGCCAGCTTCCCGCATGGTTCGAAGTGGATCATGTCATCGCTTTAGAACATGGCGGTTCGAATCACGTCGATAATTTAGTTGCTTTATGTCGCGACTGCCATGGTAAAAAGACCGCGATGTCGTTTTTGTAATTCATCGCCTCCATTGAAGGTCATCCGTAATCGGATCGACATTATTATATCTTATAATTATAACTGATTGTTGTTATCATTATAACAAAGTATAAATGTTGCCCATGCCTCGAAGAGGACGCGGCGCCATAATATCACAAGCGGTAGCATCATCAGCAGTAGGGCAAGGAGCAAAAAAACTAGGAACAACAATAAAAAACATAGCAGTGAGTGGAACGCAAGCACTAGGGCAGAAAGCACAGGTAGCAGTGGACGCAATAGGAAAAAGAGTAGAACTCTTAGGAGAAAAAGCAATGGAAAAAGGAAGATCGGCAACAGCAGCAGCAGCAGCAGCAAAGCAGAAGGTAGATGCTGAACGCGCAGCCGCACCTCAGGCGGTCGTAGCCGCCGTCGCCGCCGCCGTCACTAACGCGAACATACAAAACCCATCCGCCGACACCACGCCAACCGCAGATTCGCTCCATATCAGCACACTATTGAATTATCTCCCTATCATCGTTCTCGTCATCATATTATTAATCGGGTTTGTATCATGGGATTTAATGACGGGTAATTGGCCGATTATTGTAACGCTGCTTCTTACATTTATTTACGTGGTGTATATGAATTATTTGACTCCGAGCAAGTTTTTTAAATTGAAAGATGGCGAGCAAACTATTTTACCATCACCGCCTACTGATAAGTTTATTCTGGGGGAAACTGGTTCAGACATTTTTATTCGGGTGGTTGTTCCGTTATTTTTAATTATTCTGGGTTTGGGGTTTGGATTTGGCAGTATTGCGGCATCTGACCCGAATAAAGTAAGCAATTACGACCTCACGCGAAGTATGATAATATTCGGGTCTATGTTTTTAGTTGGCGGGGTTATATACGCTGTAGTTCAAAAGTTTTTTAATGGCAAATCACTTTCAGAGTATATACATTACGTTGTCCTCTCTTTTATTATCGGCATTACGTTGATTGTTCGCGGAAATGAAATCAACCAGAATATGGGTAAAGTAAAAGATGACCCATTATTGAGCGCGGAATCCAAGACAAAATTCGCAGAAAATAGTGCGGATTTGTTATTAGGATTCGGATTGTTTTTTCAAATTGCGTTTTTTATGGCGGTTGGTTATTTATTTTGGAGGAATTCCAAAAATGAAAGAGATGATGCTTTAAAGGGACGCATCACGATGATAATTATCCTAACTGCTATTATTGGAATACCCGCATCTGTATTTATGGCGGCTAGTCAAAAAGATAAGGGTATTGCTGGAGCCCAAGATCTAACCAAATATGGTCAAAAAGTATTTTTAGTTCATGGTATTATCTGGTTCATCGTTTTGGCAGGTTTTTTGCTAACACTATTCGGACAAATAAAGCAATCGACCGTTCATAGTGTTTTACTTTTTAAGTATGCGTTGCCTATAATTGTAGCACTTGCTGGTTATTTTATTTTTCCAATCGTTTTTCAAACTACAATGCTTAAAGAGCCAACCAAGGATGAAATTTTGAATATAGACGCAAATGGAGACGGGGCAATCGCACAAAGTGGATATTATCGACAACTCCGCGCAGAAGTAATAAAGGACTTACAACAAAAAGACCCGACTACCGACCCGAATGCTGATCCGGCAAAACTAACAGATGCGATACAAGCGCGTCTTGATGAAGATAAAAAGAAATCATACACACCGACTAGTGCGTTGTTATGGATATTTTCGGTAATTTCGGTTATTATTGTCACAATTATGGCGATGGCGTTTAAAAGCAGGATAGACTTGGGGGATAGTGACGTTGGAAATCCATACGATGGTATTGATTCTGCGGTTAGAACCAAAATAATAGAGGATAAAATGCTTTCAGATGACTGGGATAAAATATTATCATCAAATGCTGGCGATAATTTCTTTGCGACATTAAAAATTAGGTTGGCCAAATGGTTTTCACTCGTCCCATTCTTATCTGTAATATTGATCATTATGTGGGTGAGCGTTCTTTTTACGAATGTCACTACCTCGCCGCAGACCAGCAATTGGATCGCCGGTAATTTTTCAGGCGATATGTTTCCACGCGTGAAAGAACTCATCGACGCATTTTTCATCGTCATTATTGCCGGTCTTTCATTATGTGCGATTTTATTGCTCCCGATTGTCAAGGAGATGAATGTTGGCGGCCTCGAGTCAATACTGAAATTCGCAGAGTCGATTCAGGTATGGCAGTTCAACGGGGTCGCAGCTCCTAACTTGTTAAATTGGGGGTTGGCTATTGTTGGATTTTTACTTGTATTCTTTGGCGGATTGTCATGGTGGTGGCATTATTTGAATGTAAAAAAACCAGAGGAAGAGAAAACAACCGGCGTTTCATTACCCATCATTCCTGAAAATTGGGGATGGGCAATCGGATTTGTGGTTCTTCTCGCAATTTGTACGATACCAACCGGTTATCATATATTTTCTGATGGTATAAACGCTGATTTTGCCAAAGAAAATGTGTTGAAACGTATGTTACGTCAAATTTTAACAACCATCTACCTTGTTCCATGGCTGATCATCGTTCTATTCCGTCTGGGCATATACTCACTCGCGTCTTTATCTGGTATTGATAGTATTGTCGCGAAACGCGACGAAACCCTCGACCTATTGAAATTTTGGAAATGGGATTCCAAAGTGACCGATCTTCGCATGTTTCAGACGGGTGATAAACTAACCCCAGCGATTGTTACATCGGTGCCTGCCGTCGCCGCCGCTTCTGCTCCTGCGGCCGTTCCCATTAACGAAACCAAAGTAAGCGCAATCGGCAAGCTCATCAAAGTGATTTTACTCACGATATCATTCGTGATTATGATTCTCGCCGTGATTTACTATGTCTATAAGATTGACGCTGAATTCGTTAATAAAAGTGGAGGTGGCGCAGACGGAACGGCGTCTGGCGGAATTGCGGCACAAATGAATTCGCCAACCGCGCATACAATTTACGTGATTATGGCAATTGTCGCGGTAGCGGGTCTCGTCGCGTATATTCGGGATAAATTCACGAAAACCAACGCAAAGACACCAGAGAATTACTTATTCGACGACCTGAAAACGGAAGACGCAACGAATCCGCTCCGACAGCTGGCATTCGGTGCTACGCATATTTTGTATGTCATATTGATGATCATTGTTTGGATTTATGACCGCGAGATAGACGAGAAGAACCGACTGTCAATTACTGGAATGACCGTGCTCGGTGTCGCAATACTCTTTTTTCATTACGGATTAGAGTTTATCGATACGATGAATCCAGCTAAGCAGCCGCCTCCATCTGTGCGCGACATCTTCACTAATATTCGCTTCATCATTAACACCGTTTTCTTCGTGATATTGTGTGTTCTTGCGTATTATAAACAGCACGGTGTCATGGTTGTATTGATACTCGCAATGTTCATCTTTCACCTCACGAAATCCGCAATCGGAATCAAGCTGCTTCATTTGCTGTGGTTGGGTATTATTTATATCCCGTGTCTCTTCCTCGACTTTATTCAGTCGTCGCAATTGGTAGTTGGCGATACGACGCGCCCCATATGGATTATCGTCGCAATCGAGATACTTCTTATTGCGATTTTATATGGTGGGCCTTACCTCTTGAACTATATTGGCGCGTCGGCATCGCAAATGGTCGCCGCTCCCGTAACACTCAAGGATAAATATGATACGAACCTGAACACACAGAGCCCGCAAATATTTATTTTCCATAATACGGGTATTGACCGTACACCGGAGGATAAAGCGGCCAATTGTCCTGCGGAAGAAAAGAAGCGCTATAATTACTCGATTTCAGGTTGGTTCTTATTGAACAATAATGTCACTTCTAGTAACAAAGATTTAGAGATATTTAATTTTGGCGATGTACCCAAGTTGACATACAATCCATCTACATCTGAACTGAAACTATATTGTAATACACTTGATATGAATGGAACCCCGAAAAATGACTCCGAGTTGATTTATAGTTCTAGGACAAACTATAATAGCGTGATCTCCGGAAAATCGGATGCCAAACAACGGCGTCTCAAGATGTTATTAGACAACGATGACGAACTTGACACGCCAATCCCTCTTCAAAGATGGAACTATTTCGTAGTGAATTACGACGGCAAAACGATGGACTTCTTTTTGAATACAAAACTGGTTGTTCGTAGTGACTTCATCATGCCGGATATTCAATTGAAACCGATTACGGTGGGTGATGGAACGGTCGATATTAAAACTCCTACCAATACGTATAAGGGATTGAATGGTTCGATTTGTAATTTCGCATTTCACAGTACGCCACTTACGAAGGAGCAGATGCGATGGACGTATAATATGTTGAAAACTCAGAATCCGCCAATGGTCGGAATGAATACGATTGAAGATGAAGTGAAGGCAGCTGGTTCTACCACAGTGTATTCAAAATAATTCATATGTCCTCAGAATAAATGGTAATATAATATCTATAATATTTATACGAAGATATGAATTCAAAACTAGTTCTAGCAGTTATTGTAATTCTTCTGCTGTTATATGTCATTTTCAAGGCATTAACTACGAGTTATACTACTTTAGGAACGATGCAGAAATGGAATAATAAGACAACCTTACAAGGTTCGAATTTGCCAAGTTCATTCAAAGCAAATAGCGCTATTTCAATATGGTTTTACATCAAGAAGTGGGTGAATGGAACCAGTGTTGTCCAGTTTTTTGATATCGAAGCCGCATTAGCAGGTACCGTTCCAATCTTCGCAGTATTATTCAAAAACAACACGAATACAATCCAGATACGTCCAAAGGGCGCAGATGATGCGACTATGAATTGTGAAATTGCGGAATTTCCTCTTCAGAAATGGGTGAATCTCATCATCAGTTTTAACGGCTCTGCGATGGACGTCTATGTCGACGGCAAATTGGTGAAGTCATGTGTTGTCAGCACAGGTTCCAGAATTGGGAACACCAAAAGTATTGTTTTAGGACATACAGATGATGCCAATGATGTCGGCTTTATCACGAATGTTAAACTGAAGGCAGCTTCTATCGCACCTCAGGAAGCATGGGATATTTATTCGCAAGGATTCGGCGGAAGCCCTTGGAGCGACCTCCTCAATAAGTACAAGGTGAAATTGAGTTTCATCGTGGATAATCAGGAGCAAGTTTCGGTGAGCACGTAAATAGTATCAGACTCGCGCAATTCCATAAAACAATAGATTCATTGAATGTATTGTTTTTTTATTCAGTTATATTAGTAACCCATTCAAATAATAATAACAAAATATGAATGACAGCGGTGGCGGCGATAGCGGTGGTGGATTTTTAAAAGGAATAACATCTAGTTTCTCGAAACCGAGTGATGCGGGTCTTTCTTCGTCTAGTAGCGGCGGTTTTGGCATAAGAGAATTTATGGATTCCAATAGTCTCGTCGCAAAATTCGCATTTATTTTAATGGTCTTCATCGTCTTTTCGGTAGCGGTGAAACTTTCTATTATCGGATTGTCGTATATCATGCTTCCAAGTATGTCGCCTTTTGTTTTAGACGGAACTGCGAATACCGAAGACATGGCGATAAATGTATCGCAGGACCCATCCAAACCGGATTCAGTCTTTATCGCGCGGTCTATGAATGAAGACGGTGGCTTGGAATATACATGGTCGGCGTGGTTTTTCATCAATCAAGTCCCGCTTAAAAAGGACAGATATTCGAGAATCTTTAGCAAAGGCGGTGAAGGAACAAAGTCGAGTGATGACGGTATTTATTACCCGAATAACGCGCCGGGGATGTATATCCGTTTCACAGATTCAATTACGGATACAAACCCCGACCGAACAGACAAAGGTGTAAATGTTTCTTTACTTGCGGTAGTGGATGTAGGGGGTAAGCAGGATAATACGGCGGATAAACGTCGTAATTTACACGAGAGTCTCATCGCAACCGATATCCCAATAAAGAACTGGGTGAATGCGGTCATTCGTGTTACGAACAATGTCGTCGATTTGTATATCAACGGTCGTCTAGCTCAACGCCGCAAAACGGCGGGTATTCCTCTTCAAAATTATGGTAAGGTGAATATCGGCGAAGATAAAGCGGTGAATCGTTTTAGCGGTTATATCTCTACGATACAATATTTCAATTACTCGATTGGCGCTAATAAAATCAAGAGCATCGTCGATGAAGGTCCTAATATGAAAATGGTTACATCCAGTGGGGTCGCATCATCTACAAAGAATGCTGGGTCTTACTTGTCGAATAATTGGTACATGCGGTAATATTTTTTTACACGGACATATCAGCAATACTGGTGTAAAAAAATATAATGTCACAACCTACATGGACGCCATCATTACAACAAGACAATCCGGGAAGTGATGTTTATTTTATCGGGGAATACAATCATCGATATAACATATATTCTTTAAGTTACATAACAACATTCACACTTTTACCAGGGACATTTACATTTCCAAGTACGCTGCCAGGCGCAGGCTATCGTGACACAGATGTTCCCAGAGAACTGGTGGAGAGTCGTTCAACTCTTATCGGTGTAATTCCGCTTATCAACTTAACCTCCAATAATTTCGCCACACCGATTAGATTTTCGTTCCCTACTAATAGTTTTGCTGTATCGGTGATATCATTAGACCGTGACTATTATGTCATTCCACAAGCGTCTGGCGACCCCGCCAACTTACCCAATCCAGGCGGAATATATAAAAACTCGGGTGCGGCCGATATCCGTCTTCCGTATCGCAATGTTCTTGTTATCAACGGCGTATATGATATTAGTGGCGGGTTTCGTTATGGTCAATCATCGATGAACCTTCGAATGGAGATATCACAGTCGGCGTCACCACCGACTTACTCTGAAAAAAAGATATTCCTTCCGCTTACAATCACTAAATCCACCACGGATATTAGTCACAATCCGTTTACTGGCATTGGAAGCATCAATCCGAGATCTATTCCTACGCCGACACCACTGGCACTTCAAACGAATTCTATTCCGAACAGCAGCGGTAATATTGTACGTGAATACCTAAACGGGTTTATCGATCTTAATTTCACCGACTTTGCGAATACGACGCGTAAAAATATACAAGATGGGACTCCTGATTACTCCCTAATTGAATATTATTTATCAGTGGTTCTTCCGCGAACATTCACCAAGAGTAACGAATATATAGAAATAAATGGTAATCGTATCACGTTCAAAAAGAGCACGGTTTTACAGGGCAGCGATCATAGGAATGTAAATATCAAATTTCTCCAAGAGGAGACACCGATGTATCAGCGGTCGACACAGCGCGTTGGTGATATGGTCGGTTATTCTACAACCATTCGTATTATCATAGAAAAATCGACTCCAACATTCGGCAATCAAATACCGGCGACAAATACGGGCAATTTAAGCACGGTGTATAAACTACCCGACATGAATAAGATGACATCGGAAGGTTCGTTTATTCTCACACCACCAACTTCAAATAATAGCGACATCGATGCGAGTTTTTCGTTTAGTTCGTCCAATGAAAATTTATTGAGAATCGGGGTAAGCGGTACTGGTGCGACAACCGTTTATACCGCATATATGTACGGCTCAGGTACCGCAATCGTAACCGTAACTCAACTCGCAACGACGAACTTCAATCAAAAAGTTGCTACATTCGATGTGAATATATTTGAAATAACACCAGCGGTTATCAATTGTAACAATAATCTCTTCTATACAAATCCGTATAATCGCCAGTTTTGGACGCGTTTCAAACCAGAATGTCGTTCATCCGATTTAGTTGATGTCGTTACTGGGGCGAAATTGAATGTTACACAGGTAGATGAGGTTTATGATATGCGGCGCAAGGCCGAAATTCTGAAATATAATAATAATGTCGGCGGTTTGACGAAAAAACAGAAGTACGCCAAGGCAACTCGCGGCGAATTAATGCGAAATATCGGTAACTCGGCGAAATATGTAACAGATACGACGAGCCCGTTCGCGCTCATTTGTCCGCCGACAGCCGCGAATAGCCGAATTTCGTGCGGTCTTACAACTGCGTGTGGTGTGCCAGGAAGGGAGCGGTTATTGTGTTACGACCCCTCTGTGAATTTGTATAATTACAAGCGCACCTATACATATGAAGCGGGTCTTCAACTCACGTCCAATATACCGACAACCGTATTGACTGAACCAACAAACTTGCGCATTAGTGAATATGACAACGTGAATAAACGCGTTACATTAAATTGGGACGCCCCCGATTCAAATGGCGGTTTTCCAATAACGGGTTACGTCATAACTTATTCTGTTGATAATAAAACATGGGCGCCATATGAAAGCGTATTTCCATACAAGCCTGCGGCGGGTGTCGTCGCAACATATAATCAGATTTCTGGTGAGATTAATGGGAATTCTGTCGTGTTTCAGAGAAAACCGGGGTCAATCGAAATCCGCGACAATACGGTTTATTATATATCGGTGTTTTCTGGCAACCTCCGCGGATTATCAAGTGTGCCCGCAACAATCACTCTGAAAACGTCATCAGTTCCGTCGATTATTAAAGATTTCGGATTTACAAACGCTCCAGACGAACGTCAAAACCTTATGGTGGATTTGAAATGGACTGACCCTGTAAATACTGGAAGCAGTGGTAGTAGTGGATCATCGTATAATGGACCGGCAATTACGATGTATAACTTATATTATCGCCGAGTACCTGATACAACATGGACTAAAATAACACTGGATATCAATAGCACTGTAGCATCTACCAGCGGCACTAGTCGGCGTTATGTGTTGCGTAATTTAGTCAACCAAAATAAGTACGAAATTAAAATAGAGCCCATCAATAGTGTGGGGGTAGGACCAGAATCGGCGATTATAACTGCCCGAACACTCATGAGGCCCGGTATTCCGACAAATGTATTGATGACATCAAAATTTGGATTAATTCCACCGTTGATATCGGATAGTAGTCGAAACTATATTAATATCACGTGGAACAAGCCGGATTCAGGCGGCAGTGCTATTAAATATTATAATATTACGATTACACCGCCATCTGTAATGGGTTCTGGGATTACGTACCCATTCGACTTATCTTCTAATGATTCTAGGACGTCATACAGTGCGAATATTGCGGTTATTAACAATATTCCATTAGTGGATGGCTCTTATTCTGCCGTGATAGAAGCGAACAACGGATATCTGCCGAGTATTGAAAGTTCTCGCGCGTTTGTTACAGTCAATCCAAGTTCCGCAAAAGCAATTATATTCAATATAGATGGTTATTATACCTTATCTGGGCTACAATATGCTGAAATGACATTTACAATTAATACAGCATACGCCAGTTCCAACGAGATTTCATATATTCGTGTAAATGGCTTGAATTCTACTTATGAACCGAAACCGAGTCTTAATATTGATAGACAACCAATATCAGGAACGGGTGAACACAAAATACGAATACCGGCGGTTTCGTCCGGTACGGAAATTATTATAGTTGGTACTCAATATTTTCTTACGATAACACTGGTATATGCGAATGGGGAGCAACAAACAAGCGAATTGTTTTCTTATACACCTGAGATCAAATATCTTTCGATGTAATATTCCGCTGCCGCTGCCGTATTCTCGCACTAATGTGGGATTATTCTCTCAGAGTAGGATTCACGCAAATATCATGACGTGAAAATACCTCACCCGACATACATTTATCGCTGGCTTCTACTTTTACGCAACTTCGAAACCCGCGGTCTTCGCCAATATAACAATATCCGCCTTTCCCTGTTTGATGTTTTTGTGTTACGCTTGTGCTATCATCCGCACGTGGTGCTGGACCAGTATAGCTTCGGTCGGCTTTATCCAAGAATGTGTATTTGGTTTCGTCAGTAACGAATCCGGGCTTTTTATCGCTACTATTGGTCATAGATGGTGGGACTGGCGCGCGATGTGGCTTAGTGGTGGGGGGGCGGCGGCCGTCGGCGGCGTCGTCGCTGTCGCTGTCGCTGTCGCTGCTATCACTATCAGAGTCGGGCTTCTTCGTATCTTTTTCACTAGGCGGCATCGGTGTATTTGTCATACGGCTTACAAGCTCGCGACCTTTATCTTCCATTGATTTGAAAAATGCGGTGAGTTTATTACCGAATTCCCCCATTCCTAAATGAAAATCACCATTATTTGATAAACTACTCCACATAAACCACGCGATTACAACAATGAGAATAAACTTGATAAAGGTTCCGATGGAGAAAAAACTGCCACCGTCGCTGCCCCCGTCGTCGGCGCCGCCGCTGTCCGATATGTCGAGAGACGGCATTTCTACGTCCTTAAACGTGTCTTGCGCCTTTTCCTTTATACTGGACAATATATTCGATTTAGAATCGAACATTATACCTGACTTTGCCATCTTGGATAATGAGGATAACCCGCTATTCGCACTTTCATTAGTCGTAGGCGCGCCAAGATTCGTGAATTTAAAAGAAGGAAGTGACATTCTGATTCTGTCTTATACAGTAGAGATAGAGATTATTCGTATGGACTATACTTCTTCGGCGGCGGTTGTGTCGTCGTCGTCGTC
>Ga0209296_1000664_pt1 | contig 29254 bp, 47 predicted proteins | sample S_130206_EF_Meta_FD_187319 | JGI IMG/M metagenome (GOLD analysis project Ga0209296, IMG submission 187319) | Freshwater microbial communities from Lake Simoncouche, Canada to study carbon cycling - S_130206_EF_MetaG (SPAdes) (version 2) | ecosystem: Environmental > Aquatic > Freshwater > Lake ... | reverse complement strand
GGGGTGGGGGCTGGTGCTACCAGAGGTTGTCTTGATCTAGTAATTCTTGTTGGGTACTTCTATGGGAAGGGGCTGGTTCACCCCTACTACTTCGTAGTAGGGGGGTGGTACCCATGCCTAGTAAGGGTTCTAGAGGGGGGTTCCCGAGGGTGGTACCCGTTGTGAGTGGGTCTGGTGTGGGTAGTAGTCGGCATTGTTGGGCTCGGATGATGGCTGATCGTCGTGAGAGTTTGTGTCCGTTGGCTTTGGCTTGGCGCATGAGTTCATTGGTTGAGATGTCTGTTGGGTAGCCAAGGTCGTCTAGGCGTTTGGCTAGGGCTATCTCGTCTGCTGTCCAGCCTTTGTGTTCTCGTGTGCGTAGTCGGATGGTGGTGATGTCGTCTATGTCTTCGACTATGAGTTCTACTTTGGCTGGTACCCAGCTGATGCGTGTGTGGGTGCGTTCTAGGGTTAGCCCGTCATCGGTCTTGTCTAATCGGTACACGATGTCCACGTCATCGTTCTTGGCACTGGAGCCTCGTTGTCCGTGCTTCTTGCCTCCGTCTTTGCCTGCGTGGTCTGTGCGTACACAGGCGATGCCTGCACGTTTGAGGGCTAACCCTGTGGTTCGTGCGAACTCACGGTATGAGTCAGCAGAGTTCTCTTCTCCTTCGATGGCTCGTCCTGTGGTGTCGATGACTACGACTTCAGCTTTGGTCAGTTCACAGAGGCGCATGATGGCTGACGCACCTTCTGCCGTATTGAGTGGGGGCAATGAAGGAATCAATGCGTAATGAAGATGTGACAGGTCATCGTCTTCTGTGTAGCCGAATTGTTCTAGGCGTTCATAGAGGTCGGCTTCTACCATTTCGTAGTCGAGGTAGAGGCAGTGTGCTTGGGCTTGGGGTGGGTGTCCGAGGATTGGTTTGCCTGATGCTAGGGCTGCTACGACGTTGAGGGTTAGCCATGATTTGCCTGTCTTGGCTCCGGCGAAGAGTGCTGTTTGTCTTGCTCGTGCGATTAACGGTTTGGCAATCCAGTCTTCAACAACATGTTCTTGTGTCCAGAATGTTTTCCAGTCAACGAGCATGCCAAGCATTTCGTCTGGTGTGATGATGGTTGTGTCTGCTGGGGTGGTGTTGTTGGATAGGTAGGTGTTGGCTGCTTGTTTCCAGTCTCCGTTGTGGTCTCGTGCAGCCATGTATCCGAATCGGTTGTATCCACCTTCTGGTAGCCAAGGGATGGTTGACGTGAAGACGATGAGTGCGTCGTTGCCGTTGTGACCAATGGTGGCACTGATGCCATCTCTTGTGTCTTTGCCTGGTCGTGTCCAGTGTTGTTCACCATGTCGATCAGTCTTTGCCAGTGTCCAGCCGTCAGGGATCAGCAGTTGTTCCCATGTGGTTTGCGCACAGTATCTTGCTGATGGTGTTGTCGGGTCAGCTAGGAACAGGTCGGTGGTGCCTTGGGGTTTGATCATGGCAGGTTGGGTGGTGAGGAGCGTTAGGAGCCACTGTGGTGCGTCTGACGGCTTCCTATCAAGTGGTGACATGCCATCAACCCACTGGTATTGCTTACCGTTCGGATGTGTGGTTGGTGCAGCTAACACCTGCCCACCCTCACCCCGAATATCTAAACCCACACCAAGCCGTGACCCAGCATCATTGCGTACCTCCACAGGTGAGTAGAAGTACAGGTGTTGACCTCCTGTGCCTGTGATTGCTGTGACCGTTTCAGGTAACGCCCCATAGCGTTGCTCCAGATCATGCAAGGTGTCTGACCCTCGGTACTCGTCACGATCATCGACATCGACCACGAATATCTGTCCGTGCTTCGTGCGACCTGTAGCGATACCGATGCCATAAGTCTTGTAGTCACCAGCCCACCATGATGTGACTACATCGGTGTCATCCGTTGCTAGGTTCTGCCAGTTGTCTATGCCAGGGTATTTGTGTCCAGGTTTGATTGGTACCACTCTGATACCTAATCGTGTATAGGCGAGTGCTGTATCTAATGTGTTCATTGCGCAGGGTTACTTTCAGTTAGATGTTGTGAATAGATTGGATTCGGATTCAATTCGAGTTTGTGCTAGTGATGCATATTCTGGGTTGAGTTCACAACCTATCCACTTACGGCCGTGACGCTGAGCGACGAGACCTGTTGTGCCTGCACCGAAGAATGGATCAAGCACGACCCCCCCCTTGGACTACCTGCAAGTATGCATGGTTCAATCAATGCTGGTGGGAATGTAGCAAAGTGCGCACCCTTGAAGGGTTTAGTTGTCACTGACCAGACTGAGCGTTTGTTGCGTGTGCCTGTTGCTATATATTCGTTCCCAGATTTGGTTGCATGCTTTGGATCATCTGAGTCACCGTATTTGTTGCCACCAAACCTGATGCCAGTTTTGCCACCAACACTGTTCATCGATGTGCCTGCACGTGAATCTGCTCTTGAACTCCTATTGTCGAATGGATACTTGGCTGGTTCTTGCATCGCTGTGGAATCAAAATAGTATTGACGGGACTTGCTCAACAAGAATAAGTATTCGTGCGCTTTGGTGCAGCGATCTGTGACTGATTCTGGCATCGGGTTCGGTTTGTGCCAGATGATGTCTTGGCGTAGGTACCAACCGTCTGCCCTCAGTGCAAATGCAAGCATCCAGGGGATACCTACTAAGTCTTTTGGTTTGGTACCAGATGGAATTAGTCCACCAGTTTTATGTTCAAGATGACGCTCATTGTTTGTCTTGCCCAAATTGCCTGCTGTGCCTTTCCCTGAACCAGAATAGCTATCACCAATGTTCAACCACAAAGTCCCATCATCTCGCAACACTCGTTTGACTTCTCGAAACACCAGAACGAGTTTTGAGACAAAATCATTTGGGTCTTGCTCTAAACCAATTTGATCATCTACCCGTACAGCACCACAATCACAGTCACGCCTAGAAGCTGTGCCACTACCCATATTGCTGCCTTGCTTAGTTGCTACTGGCGTAGCAAAACGTGAGCCACGCTTATCTGGCGCGTGGTCGCATTGAGAGTCACCACCTTCCCATGATGCTGTCCCATAGTCACGTAGCCCCCAATATGGGGGACTGGTGACGCAGCAGTTGACTGATTGGTCTGGTAGTTCTTTGAGTCGTTCTCGTACATCGCCGATGAGGATCATGCGATGCTCATTGCGTCATCGAGCCAGTTGTGCCATATCTCTGCTGGGTGGAATCCAAGTTTGACCGCATACGTGTCTGCTTGGTATTCGTAGAGTGTTTTGCCTACGGTGCGCCATCTGACAACACATGATCGGCTGATGCCAAGCATGTCACCTATCTGTTGATCGTTGGTGCCTGGTGTGAATGTGTTCAGCAAGTTGATTGCTGGGTATCTGTGCTGTTTGGGTTGTGTTGGCATGTTGCCTCCTTGGGGCTTGGGTCATGTTCCTTCGGTCAATGATTTTGCTATTCGGTATTGTTCGGCTGATGTGGCTGACACTAACAGTCCGAGCGTGGTTGAGCTGGTCTGCCTGTTCAGTGTCGTGATCCAAAAACTTTGTGAACCATCAATTCGTTCAACTGTTGCCACGACAACATAGGCCGTGCAGAGTCCGTTTGCTGCTGCTTCGATGAACTCTGCAACAGGGTCTTCAATCATCATCTTCAACACCTCGATCACCGCACACAGGTTGTGCCGGTAGGGGTTGTCGGCATGGGCAGGGGTTGAGTCGGCTGAGTCCAGGCAGGGTCATGGCGATAACCCTTCGAGGATGGTGAGGTCAACTTGAGAGTAGTGGATGAGTTTGCCGTCACGACTCAAGCCAATCCACGTTGGACTGTCCGAGTCGCACAAGCAGCCGGTCAAGCGTTCGTCGTCTAGTTTGACTACCCCTTTGCAAGCGTTGCATCGTACTTGGATGATCATTCTTCGTCTGCCATCCAAGGTTGGATGTCTCCTTCTGGTACGTCGGTTGCGATCATCATGTCCATAGATGTGTACCGCACGTCGTATGTTGTTTCTTTGCCGTCAACCATGACGACTGATTTGATGACACCTGATATGTCGTCAATGATTACTTTGTCACCGATGTTGAACCGTCTCATTGTGTGTCCATTCGTAGTGCGTGTAGTTCACCTGACATTGCAGCCAGCGTGGTTTCTAGGGTTTGGATGTGGGAGTTCAGTTTGGCTATTTCGTTGCATAGCTCTAGAACTTGGAACTGATAGTTCTTGATTGCGATGTCGTAGTCGGACATTCCCATTACAACTCTGCGCCTTGGGCTAGGTAGACGCGGAGGCGTGAGATGTCTGAGTGGGCTTGGGTGAGTGTTGCTCGGCATAGGTCGAGTTCGGTCATGAGGCTGTTGCCTGCGTCGCGTAGGTTGTCTCGGTCTTCGGTGACGAGTTCTAGTGCTGCTGATAGTTCGGAGACTCGTTGTTCGAGTTCTGCGATGAGGTTCACGGTGTCTGGTGTCATTTGGGTTTGCTCCTTTTGTTGAGTTCGGTTTTGAGTGCTTCTAAGGTTGCGAAGAATCTGTCTTGGTCTGCTACCCCGATGACCATTTTCTCTAAGAATTGGATTGCGTTCTGTAAGTCTTGCTTTGTCATGTTGCTCCTGTTGGTACTGAATTGCTGGGTGGGGTTCAACGGTTTGGGGGAGCGACTCCCCACCCAGCAAACTTGTGTCATCGAGTGTGGGTTACCACATCGCTGCTGATTCATCGGTTGTACCAGGCTCTACTTTGGCCTTGTACAACTTCGGTGCGTTATATGCTTTTGTCTTCTGCTCGCCGTCGCCTGTGTACTTCACAGTCAGATTGGTGCCGACCATTGCGGTCACGTTCGCAGCTGTGGCTGCTTCACGGATTGTTTTGACCATTGCACCACGCGCCCAAAGGTTGCCAATCTCGGTACCGGTGTTGATCGTGAACACGAATACGTATCGCACGTCTCCGTTGTCCCAAGTCTTGACGTTCCCTGATGGGTCACGATCTTCCAACTTCTTGACTTCCAAGACTTTGCCCGAATGGGTGTCGCCTGGTGTCTCGAACTTGAGCGCAGGATATTTTGATCCTCCGTCTTGTAGGAATATGTCTGTCATTGCCTAACCTCCTGAACACGGAATGTGTTCTGTTCTGGGATGTATTGGATTGTCACTTGATCAACTGTGATGCCGTAACAGATTTGAGCGAACAGCTCAGCCTGTCCAGCATTCAGATGACCTAATGCTTCGCCTGCCTTTTGGTATGTCTGCTTAGTGATGTGGGAGCAGATGCCCTTCACCAAGTCTCGGTCAAACTGTCCGTCTTGCATGAGAAGCAGGATGCCTCGTGCAATTTCGTATCGTCTGTGAGATTTGTTTGCGCTCAGATTGATGTTCCGTTTTGCGGATTGGGCATCAATGAGCAAGGTTGCGTATTCGTTGCGTCGTTCATGATCAAGGGATTGGATTTGTGTCTTGATGTAGTTCAACGCCAAGATGTCTTCGCTGCGCACGTCGTAGGCACGACCTTCGATTGGGTCAATCATCCTGGATACGCATCGTCTGGGTTGTCGAAGCCTGCGATCTTGCGTTTCTTTGGCTTTGGTTTCGTTGGGTCAGGTGCGAAGAACGGTGCCGAATGTTCAGCCTCCACCAACTCGATGACACGGAGCAGCGCATCAAAGTGGTCGTTGGTGCATTGGTCGAAGTGTGGCACTCCAGCAGGCCAAGACAACACCAACATCTTCTGTGCCGGTACTGTCAGGGCTTGGATTCGTGCTTTCATCCAACCTGCACGGGCTGTCAATGACTTGGATGTCTCAACAACTTTGGTTGGTGTGGCTTTGGGTGGGGTTGGGGTTCTCGGTTTGTCACTGAATGTGTAGGGCTTGAATAGGTCTTTGCGTTTGCGCCATTCACGTGTGGCAAATGATTGTTTGGCTGCTTCCCATCCTGCTACCAGGTTGACTTCGTGGAAGTTGACGGTTGCGTCTCCTGCTGGTAGGTGGCAGATGATGCCAACAGTTTTGTCTAGGTCTGGCATTGCTTGTCGTTCGCCTGTCTTCCAGTTGTACATCCATTCTGCGTTGGCATACATGGCGAGTTGAACGCTGATATTTCCGTGTGAGAAGCTCAGATCAGTGCCTGTCTTTAGGTCGAAGATCACCAAGCGTCCGTCCATCAGAGTGACGATTCGGTCTGCTGTACCAGCGTATTCCAACTCATCATTGATGAGTAGCACTTCGATGAACTCGTCGTGCATCTTGATTCCGTAAGCTGCAACACCTGCGACATAGGCATCAATGTCGGCTTGCAAACCTGGCAGGATCGCAGGCTTCAGCCCGAGGTCTATCTGTTCGGTGATGGCGTGAAGTGCTGTACCAAGGTTGGCTCGGCTGTATCCACCTGATGCTTCAACACAATCGTTGGCAATTTTGTTTAGTCGAGTGCGGTCATCAATCGCTGTTGATGCTTGTGCCAACAAGTCTGGTCGTTGCACCAAACCTGTTATGGCCATACGCACTTTCCAATCAGCAAGTGATGCTGTGTCGTCAAGTGTTTTGGCAATCGTTGTGACACGTGTGTAGCCACGTGCTTTGCCTTCGGGTTGCTGGACGAGATACCGTCCCCAACGATCCTTGGGTGCTTCTTCGGTTAGGAATTGATCAGACATTGCAGGGTCTCCTTGATGTTTGGGAATTATTGGAAGTGTGACTGTAGCACCTATGTTGTGTGCCGATGAGGATACTGCTCTAAGGGTGTTGCATGGTTGTTTGGTTGGTCTAATTCAAGTAACAATTCAGCCCACTTCTGTGCAGGCATAACCGCATACCAGTCAGCAGGATCAGTTGATCCACGCCGTTTGACGATGACGGCACCAGCCCAAGCCTTAGCGTTCTTCATCTCCACTTCAAGCTCACGCAAATATCCAGGCAGATCAATTCGCTTCTCGTTCTTGACCTCGATGCACACACCAGGTATGCCATCTATGTCGCCTCGGTCATCTGTCCAACCGGCACGACTGCGTTCTGCTTGAGTCCAACCAAGACGGTTGAGCCATTTAGCAACAGCCAACTCTGCTGATGAACCTTTGCGCTTCTGTGGTGATGTCATGATGTCAAGACTCTAATGTTCTTCCTTAAGGCACGTCGTATGCGTTCACGCTCGTTCGTTGAGGTACCAGCCCAAATGCCTTGGTCATCGTTTTTCATTGCGAACGCTAAACATTCACGTCGCACAGGGCAGGTGCCACAAATGACTTTTGCTGCACGAACGAAGATGCTGTTGCCTTCGTTGAAGAACAGGTCAGTTTGACCTTTGCATTTCGCTTGGATCATCCATTGTGGTTGTGTTGGTCTGAAGACATGTGCGCCTTCAGACCAACTTTCAACAACATGAACTTCAGTCATTGCGCCACGTCGGGTGCAGTTTCCTTGCCCGTTGCATTGCACGATTGAATCGTTTAGCTGCACGATGCTCACGACTAATCAATAGGTGAACTTTGACTAGAAGGATCACGTTGATGATGATCCAAATAGTCCATGCCCGTTGCGTAGGTTCTCCTTGTGGTGGCTGGTTGATGTCTTCACCTCCTGGAAGGAAGAAGAACATCCATCCAATCAGTGTGAATGCGATGATCCAGCCTGCTTTGTTTCTATCTGTCATTGGTTCCATTGTGTACCCTCCTTTGGGTCATGTTCGACTGTAGAGCAATGCTGTTGCACGGTGGTGGATACTCACCAACCACCTTCGGGAACTATCCAAGGCGACCAATCAGAACCTGTCGCTCTGAATAGAAGCAGTCCAGCCTTCAGATTGGTGAGCGCATCAAGCAACGGTTCTTGGGTGCATATCTTCATTTGCGTACAGATCGGCGCATACTTGTTGCGCTTCGGGTTGTAGTTGATTCCGTTGATTTGAAGCAGACCAGAATCGGACGCATGATCTGAACCATCATGACCAACTACTTCACAGTTCTTGTTCACGATGTCTCCTCCTTTCCGATAGGGGCAGGCACCTGATTCACGAAGAATTATTTGACCTAGCCTTCCCCAAGTTTTTTGTGGCCATCCTGCTTGCGTTGCAAGTTGTGGCAACCAACTGATGTCACCATGTCGGAACACGATGGTCGGTTGGGCTTCTCTTGGTATCACTTCTGTTCTGTTGACGGAAGGGCTGTGGGTGGGTTCAGGGGCTTGGACTGCGTGTGCAGTTCCGATGCCGATGAGCAAGGTGAGTGTGGTGACAATGGTTGCTGTGATGCGTCTCATGGTCTGTCCGATCTTCGCAGGTTGATTGGGTATATGACCTCACCCCAAGGAGGAAGGGTGAGGGGCTGTTCTGCGACCAATGGGTGCGAACGAGCCAACCTTCACCCTAGTCGTTGGGTGAGTATTTTGTCTTGTAGTAGAGATTGAGGGCTTCTCTGACAATCTCTGCTTTGGTCATGTCATAGTCTTCTGCCTCAGCATTCAGCCAATCAATGGTGTATTGAGGTATGCGTATGGTGAGGGTCGGATACTTGGTGGTCATACGAGTTGGTTGCCGATGACATCAAGAATGAAGATTGCTTGTTCAGCAGTCATGTACGAGTCATCTGCATAAGCCAATTTGCAGGCTTCACGAAACTCATTCTCTGCTTTGCGACCATCAAGTTCTACTGAGCGCAAACGAACACCTGCACCATTGCCATTGTCATCAAGTGTGCAAACAATCTGACCATTCTTGTAGAGGTTGCCTTCGTACATTTCGCCGTCACGACCCATGCGTGACCAAGTGATTTTGACTGCATACTCTTTGATTGATTCGTGTGTCACAGGCATTGCCCATTCAACATCTTCGATGCCTTTGAGAACCTGCATCAATTCTTCGGTCAATGTGACCAAAGGTTTTGCTGTCTTTTTTGTTGCCTTAGTTGCTGTTGCCATGATGTCCCTCCTCGGACTTACCAGCAAGAGGTTCTTGCTGATGACTTAACCATAGGGGCATTGTAAGACAAATGCAAGCATTGTTTCAGATATTTTTTGAGCCTTATTTTGTAAGGGTTTCAGGGGTGCAAATAGCCATATGGCGCACCATAGCTACGGGAATATGCAAAACATGGTCAACATCATCCTGCTGCGTTCTCGACTGATAGACCGTGATGTGATCAGGTTTGCCCCCATCACAAGTCGCCAGCAGAAACCCACAAGTAGAGACGATCATCTCATCCTTATCAAGCGCATCAATCGGAGTCCAACTTTCCACACCTGAATGGGCATCAGCCCAAGTCACCAACACCATTGGTTGACTCATCACTTACATCCAGCAAAGTAATCGACACCACGCCACCTAGCCCAACCATTACTGATAGCAACCTGCTCATAAACAAACTTGCCGTCACCAGGTTCGTAGTCAACAACTGCTATTCCAGTTTGCCAATCTTCTGATCTGAATAACGGTCTTCCATCGGTGTCGGTTGCCCCTCTACTAGATGGAACGGCTCCATCGGTGCGAGCTAAACAACCTGGTGATGCAGCCATAATTGTTTGCGCACCGTCGTGATAGTCCCTAGTTCGCTCAGCCCATTCACGCCGGTGAACATGACCGAAGATGACTGACACCTTTTCGGATGACAAGTACTTATGGCAAGTGCTACCGCCAGAAGCGACTTTGTCGCCGTGAATAATTTTAAGATTGTTGTTGATCCAATGCGCACCCGTTGGGTATCCAGGCAGATACTCCACCTCAAACTCATCAAGACGACACAAATACGGTACCGACATCACAGGCCACTCCGAAGGGATGTTCCCTCGTCGAAGCCCGAACGCAGCTGAGGCAGAGTCCAAAACATAGTTGCCTAGGCGTTCTTCGTGGTTGCCTGCAATCCATGTGATCGTGGCTTGAGGGGCAATCTTCCGTAGCTGTGCGCACAGTTCTGTCGCACGATCTATCGCAGCTTGTGTGGTTCGGGCGAACGCTGGGGTATAGCGATACTTGCCAAACTCGCACAGGTCAAGGTTGTCGCCAACCAAAACTATCTGCGCAGGCTTAGATGCTTTGATGATGTGCATCGCAACCTCAATCGCTTGCTCATCATGGATTGGTTCCATGCCGGTGACTTGATGGAAGTATCCGATCTGCATGTCAGGCAGAATCACAGCCGTCTGGTATTCACCGTGTCTTATTGCTTTGGGGTTGAGGGTGGGGACTGTGTATCGTTTGCCTTGTTGGATGACAGGCCATGCTGGTGCGCCTGCTTCTCGTAGGTCGTCAGCGAGTGTCATGAAGGTTGTCTCGATGTCGGGTGATTACTGATGGAGACATTTTGAATCCACGTTTCTTCAGGGCATGCACGATTTGCATGGGTCTGATGGTGGGGTCTGCCATTGCGTCCCGTAGGTCTTTGCCATCTTCGGCAGATAATTGGGAAACTATCTCGTCAAGCTTTGAGGTTCCTCTTAGGCTTTGTGACTTTATTTCCTGCAACAGTTTCGCCATTGGTAGTCCCCTTGAGATGCCAGTCGATGTGTGAATCCAACTTAGTCCCAATCTTGTCTACATTTCCACTAAGCATGTCTAAGGCATCTACAACCCTTGCGTGGTCTTGCGTGTTTTCTTTACGCATCACCATCATCAGTGTTGTCATAGCCCCACCCACTGCTGTGATCAACGCAGCAAGAACGATGCCCCAGTCCATTATGCGACAGGCTTCGGATTGGCTGCCTCATAGTCAAGGACGGCTTGGTTGGGTGTTGAATCAGTCCAGCGCAAGTGCCAAGGTTCTGCACCTGGCATGTCAACAACTTCGTGACTGAACCCGAATCGTTGTTCGTTCTCCAACAGCCAACTCAGTACCTTGCCAGAGGCGTTAGCAACATCGACTGCGATACCAAGCATGTGACGTGAACACTTCGCTGGGTCATCTACAGGTGACGCAAGTACAGCCATGCCCTTCTTCAGATACCACTTCTTGCCGTCATAGGTACGAGTCTGTGCGCCTTCAATCGGTTCAACTTGGAACCGTTGCAGAAACCCAGCCTTCTGAGTTGCGATACTTCGATACGTGTCACCGGCAGAAGTAGGTTTCAGATTGATCCCAGCCTCAGCCATAGCTGCATGCTTCATCGCTTCCCAAGCCCGAGCTGCACAATGATGCAACTGTCCCCCACCTGTGATGGGTCGAAGCATCGTGAGACTTATCTGTGAAGGCTTCTTGCCTTTCAGATGCTCACAAAACTTGATCGGGACTACAGGCCAAGGCATCTTGGTCATCGGGTCACTTCTTCTTTGCACCAAAGGCATCATTGATTTCTTCCATTGTGAGGTTGCCATCAAGCGAGGCTTGAGCCAACTTCTGCACAACGGTTGCACAAGCTGCGAAACCAGCCAACACAGCCGACTTCCAAATCTGTAGCTCTGGGGCAATCACGGCTGAACCACCAACGATTGCGAGTGCCGACGATAGGAACACGGCAACGATACGACCTGCGACATCTTGGAACTTCTTCATTGTGAATCCTCTTTCTTGTTGAGTGCGCCGATCAAGTGCAGAACTAATGCGCCAACGGTGAGCCAGATCACGACTCGTTGGATTGCCCCAGACAACGTGAGAATCGTGGTGACAGAAGCAGCAATCGTCCACAGCAGTGCATGGAACTCACCCCACAACTTCATCATCGATTCCTTCGGATTGGTGCAGGGGCTGACACCAAGAATACAGCACCCAAGGCGATCAATGCTCGACGAGTCTTGATTGGAACCGTCTGGTTCAACATCACATAATTGTCAGCGAAACCTTGGAACACATTCAATGTGGCTTCAAATGCTTTTCGCACTTTAGGTGGCGCACTTGATACGGCATCAACAAATTGCGCAGCTTGTTCAGTTGTGAGTTCTTCAACAGCAACCTGCTCAAACACTTGTGCTGCTTCATCGTTTGTGAGTACTGCCAACACTGCTGGTTCGGATGCTACGGAGACGGCTTGGTCGGTGGTGAGTGCGTAGGCGAGCAGCTCGGTGACGACGGCTTGCACTTGGGCTGGGGTTGCTTGCTCAATGTTGGCTAGGGCTTCGACAACGGCTTTGTCTGCGATGGGTGGCAATGGTGCGTCTTTGGCTGGTTGGCTCGTCTCAGGGGCTTGTGGTGGCTGTGGTGCCGTTGTTGGGGGTGGGGGCATGGTCGCTAGGGGCAGAGGCAAGGTTGCTGGGGGCAGGAGGATTGTGGCTGGGGGTAGAGGCAAAGTGATTGGGGGCAGAGGGATTGTCGGTAGGGTGGCTGGTGGTTCAGGCATCGTGCTTGGTATGAGGGGGAGCAATGGTTCTAGTACAACTGGCAGGGTGGCTGGTGGCTCAGGGATGGTCTCTGGTGGGGCTGGCATCGTTATGGGTGGCAGCTGAACCGTTGCAGGTGGTGGTGGCATTGTTGGTGGCACGGTATATGTGGGCATTGTTTGAGGTGTCGAAGTAGTCGATGGGTTTGTAGCAGGAACAGTTGTTGGTGCGACAGTCGTAGAAGTTGTCGTGGTACTGGTAGTCCATGTTGTTGTTGTCTCCGCAATCGTGGTGTCAGGAATAGTTGTGTCTGGAATCGTTGTGTCTGGTGGTTGCTGGTAGTCGGTGGTAAACGCTTCATCAGGGACTATTGACCAGCCAGTGTCATCAATGTTCCAAGCCAACATTAGACAAGTACCACCACCGTTCTCGTACATCCACAAGTCGAGTGGCTGACTGCCTGCAACAATGTCTATCTGTCTCGATTCAGTGGCCGAGCAACCCTGATCGTTCCACGAACCCCACTCCTCGGTGCCAATCTTGATTGTTCCACCATCATCAGAAGCCAACCAGAACTCAATCGTCTGATGCTCAGGGATTGTGATGAACCCAGTCATATGAACCATGAACAGATCGTTCGTGCAATCTAGATACGGCTCACCGTCATAGCTTCGATTGATGTTGTTCTCAACCTCACTACCGCACTCCGTATAGATGCTGTCAGATTTGACAGGAGGAACATCATCAATCGTGTAGTACGTCGTAGCCAACCCAGGCAAAGGATCAGCAGATACCGGTGAAACAAACGACCAAACCGTAGCCAGCAACGCTGGCGCAACAATTAGCCAACGACTACGAAAGAAGTGCTGTGACCTCATCGGCTGTCAAACCTAACTTTGCAAGTACAGCTTGTCGAGCAGCAACTTTGGCTGTTGCTTCGTCAGTAATCTCTTGTTGCACTGATGCCCACAAACCATCAAGCGTTGCTTTGCTTGGCTTCGCTGTGTCCGACATCCATGTCAAACCTGTGTATTCGTCACCATCAAGAGTCCACTCTTTGCCTGCGTAACGGCGTGTCAAAACTGCTGCATAATCGGTCATGGTGTTACCTCCATCACTGTAATTGTAGATAAAACAACAGAAATTGCAGCCGAGTCGCTATTGCTATTATTTCTGTTTACATAACCTGAGCCGGAGCCGTTTAGGATTACTTGTATTTTGTATGTAGTTGCGCTTGTTGTTGCAGGACTGTCTAAAAATGTCATAGGCACACTTGTAGCAATACCGCCGTTTGGGTATGAGTTACCTGTTGCCCTTGTTCTAAGACTTGATGCATCACCAATGGCGATAGCGGTACTGTCCCGCATAATTCTGTAATAAATTGCAACAGTTGAACCGTCTGTAGAAATACTTGGTGCAGCCATAACCAAGATTTTGTTAGATGCGCTAGTCGGTGTAATTGCAACAGATAGTCCAGTGACATCTGTAAAACTTGTTGATGAGGTACTGAATGTGTCGGTTTTTGATGTGCTTTTAACTTGCACTACTGCGCCAGACGATGCAGGCCCAACAGTAGCCCACGCTGCGCCATCGTAATACTGCACAATGTTGGAATCTTCCAAGTAGCAAAGTTGACCTTCTGCCAAAGTTTTTTCGCCTGAACCACCGAACGCTGCATCACGAGTTGCCGTACCACTGAACACTGGCGGTGCGTTTGTCAGCAAGTTAGTATTCGCAGCAGTGAGAACATCTCCACTAGTGAACTTAGGAACTGAAGTTTGTGCGTTGATTCCCATAATGCTCCTATTGTAGTGCGTAGTCGGTGTCGTCGAGGGCTGAGGTGTCCAAGATAAACGGTATCACGAGTTGGACTTGACCCATCCCAATGGTGACAGTATGTCGTGACGGGTTGATGCTGTGGCGAATGGATTCGATAACCACGTTCTGTGTGATCGTTGCAGGTGTACCAACAGCGAACTGTTTAGTGACCGACAAAATATCGCCTATCTCCAAGCCTGCCATCGTTGACTGCTGGGCTGTAGTCAATGCACCCAACAACACATCCATCTCCGAGAACCTGACCACAGGTTCCTGAAACCTGGTCAACAACGATGCAGCCAAGGCTGACCCAGCAGCATCAGAATCCAACGGCACCCCAGTCAGACTCAACGCCTTGATCCCATATTCAGCCTGCGACGCAGTACCATTCGCAATACTCGAAGCCGTACCACCATCAATCTGCACAGCCACACGATTCACCACAGTCTCAGCCCCATACACATTTGACAAAGACTGAATCGGCAACCCAGCCGTACCACCAAACGAAGCCACAGCAGTACCAAAAGACACAGCAATCCGAGCATCAAACTGCACAGCCCCAGAACGATCAACAAACAAACGCCCACCCTCAGCCGTCGCCACATCCTGCAACGCCTGCAACACATTCGTCGCATCCTCATACGCAACCGTTCCACACGTCGCAACCCCAGTCTCAATGTTTCTCAGAGCAGTCGAGAACGACACCTCTGGACGATCCAAGATTGCTGACACACGGGCAGAGGTCAACTGTGAAGAAGGGTTGAATGCAGTCAGAACAGTTTGACCAAGTTGACCGAGCGCATCGGTAGCCACAATCGTCGCTGTTGATAGGTTAGGTTCGGCATAGTCAATGTTCAAGTCGTACACAAATCCTGAGAACATCGCAGTCGTACCGGCTGTCCCTCCGTACACCTGGAACTGGCGACGTGGTGCGATACCAACAGTCCCACCCGAATACCATTCTGACGCTGTGTTGAGCGGATCAAAGTATCGAGCAGCTGCACGATCATCAGCAACAATGGAACAACTAGACGAAGGGAATGTATCAAGCTGGGTTGCACGGCCACGATTGATATTGATGTTCGTCACATACTCGGTGATGTCTACAAAGTCTGTTGAACCATTCAACACATCTGCGCCATCAAGTTTGCTGGAATCCAACACAAACGCATCAGCCAAGAAGCCAACATCCAACAACACCTTGTAAGTAGAACCCCACTTGGTTGCCTTAGCCATTAGAACGAAATCCCTCTAAGGGCATTCCCACCATTCTTGCGAGCGAACTCAGTCAACAAATCTGAAATATCCAACGCAAGAGTGTCCTTGTCAGTGATCAATCCAGCGTTCACATTCACAACAGGACTGAATCCACCACCAGCACCAGGGTTGAATCCTGTCGAGTTGCCGGTGACAGTTGCAGGAATACTCCCAGCCACACCAGCCATAGGGTTAGCAGCCACAACCTTCGGATACTTGTTGGCAATCTCACCAGCTTCCCTAATGGCTTCTTTGTACTTATCCAACGCCTCAGTCTCACGCTCAATCGCCTCAGCCACAGCATCAGTCGCATCAGCCTGCTTCTGCTTAGCCTCAGTCAACGCATCCGACAACTCCTTGAATATCTCAGAACCAACCGACGCACCAAAGATCGCATCATTCAACAAACCAGTCGCCTTAGTCAAACCAGTAGTCGCCTCAGTCTGCGCATCAATAGCATCAGCACTTGACAACTTCGCCTCAGCCAACGCAATCTCAGCCTCACGAATCGACTGTGGTGTGGACTCAGGATCAGAACGAGCCTTCTTCAACGCCTCCTCAGCATCCTTGATAGCAAACAACGAACCCTCCACGTTGTACCCAGCTCGCTCCAACCCACGCTGAGCCTGAGCCAAATCGTTAGCAGCCTTCTTAGCCTGGGGTGAATCAGCACCATACCCAGCCACAGCCTGATCCAACGCAGTCTGAGCATCAAGCAAATTGGTGTTGGCCTCAGTCAAAGATTTGCCAGCCTTCACCGAAGCCTTCTGTGCTTGAGTAAACGCCTTTGATGCAGAGTTGCTCGACTTCAACGCATCCGTATATTCCTTCAACTTCTCCGTAGCATCCTTCACATTCTTAGCTGCACCACCAGTTCCCGTGCCTAATGCTTTGACCACAGGAACAAACTGCGTGACACTGTATGTCGCTGATCTAGTTGCTTGACCCATACGATCCAACGAGTCCGAGACATCCTTTGGGGGTTTGCCCATCTGAGCCAACTGCAACTGCGCAGCATAAACCTTGGCACGGAACCCATCAAACATTGCACCAGCACCAGCCAACGCCTCATTGGTGGCATCCTGCACTTTGGACATGGCCACAGCAACAGCCAAAGATTTACCGGCACCAACAATGTTGCCTTGCAAACCGAATCCAAGTGCAGCTGCATCAGCGAGAATACGAACAGTCTTGGCTAGATCATGTGTGAAGTTGAGTAAAGCAACATAAGAACCTTCAAGAACATTGACAGTCGTGATACCGAACTCACCCATTGCTGCAACACCAGCAGCCAACGCAGGAACAAGACCCTTCTCACCAATCGTGTTAGCAAATGCCAACACACCAGGAACGATGTTGTCGTTGACAAACGTGACAAAGGTTTTGAAGTATGGCAATAAGACAACACCAAGTTCAGTAGCAGCATCACTCAACGAAGCCTTCAAGATACGCATCTGGTTAGCAAACCCACCAGAGGTTCTTTCAAAGTCACCTTGCGCCAACGATGTATCTTTCAGGATCAACGCATAAGCAGCTTGAGTCTTGGCGTTAATATCTAGCGCACCTTTGCCGTCATACAAACCTAGAGTTCTTGCTTCTTCTTTTAATCTGACATCATTGATCGCCACACCGAATCTCTTCAACGGTTCAGTTTCACCAGACAAACCTGAACGCAATGCCTGAATCGCATCATCAATGCCGGTGTTGTTGAATGAAGCCAAGTCGGCTGCCAAACCAATCAATGTCGTTGACATCTCAGCTGCTTGACCTTTACCAGTGCCGAATGCCTGCAACAAGTTTCCGAATGTTCCTGTGGCTTCCAACGCAGCCTGCTTCGTGATACCGAACGACCTGGCAGAAGTTTCAGCAAAGTCGTTGACAACCTTCGCTGAAGCACCAAACACAACATTGACTTTGGATTGTGATTCTTCCAAGTTAGATGCCATGCTGACCAACTTGAATGACGAAGCAGCTACCGCACCGAAGGCTGCTGTGCCAGCCACAGCCATAGTTTTGAATGACGGAAGGATCGAGGTTAGCCTGCTCCCCATTCCACCCAGGTCATCGCCAACCCTCTTAATACCTTTGAGCGCACCTTGAACATCGGAAATGAACTTGACAACGAATGTGCGTTCACCAGCCATGCAACAATTCTAGATGACATCCTGACTAGCCAAGCGCACGGCTTCACGGTACTCGGCAACCATCACACGGAAATCATCTGCCATTGTCTTCCACAACTCATGACCTTCTAGATGTGAGTACTGTGTCATCGGTTTGGCAGAATCCCACCAAGCATCATCCATCTCAACACGAACAGTGCGCCTGCGTCGAGGTTGAGCAGATTGACGTGGTGACGATGGTGTTGGATTGGGTAGAGGTTCGTAATCAAAGTCTGTGTCAATAAACTTCCCTGATTGTTCGTGGAACTCCCAAGGTTGATCTGGTGCATGTTGTGGAAGATAGAAGATACGAGCAGGGTCTTTGGTTGCAGGGTCGCCTTGCAGGTTTAGTCGTTCATGCAGTTCGCCCCATATCGCTCGCCACAACCCTGCCGGTACACGCTCAGCCAACGGCAAGACCAAGTGATAGTGAGGGTCATCTAGTCGGTGCGAGTAGGTGGAATAGGCAAGATACTCAAACCCATCAAGGTTGGCGTTCGCAAATGACTCACCGTCCATGTCAACGACCAACGCTTCAATAAAACGAACAGCAGTGTTACCTCTAGTCCTACCTTGGTAGTACTCAACAGGCGACCACAACGCACCATCAGACTTGTTGGCATTCTCCTCATGGTGCATCAAACGCTCTTTGAGGTCATCCCAATTAGAGGCGAACGGCTTCGGCTGAACAGACTTAACCGAATCAAAATAGACAACCATGAACGCCTCCCTACCTATAGGGTAGCGAACTGGTAAGCAAAATCAAGGATTCAATTTGGTCTTACCCTCAAGCCCATCCAAGACCCTTTGCATAGCAGACAGATAAGCGTCAGCAATATCGCCTTTATGCTTACGCACAGACGGCCAAAAGAAGTAACCAGACTGACCACGATGCCGAAGAAACTGGGTAGTCCTACCCCCACCCTTACGGAACATCTCAGTCCCAGCCCGAGACTTAGCCCCAGCCACAGTCAGGTTCCCTGAGCCATGTGAACCACCACCGAACTCGGCACCAAAGAACACGTCACCTCTAGTCACTTTGCGCTTGACTCTTCGACGGGTCTTGATGTTGTAGGACGAACCAAACTTCCTTGAAGTGGATTGAAACACAGAGTTCTCCAACAGTTTGATTGTTGGAACACGGTCACTAGTTGCAACCATACCTTTCATCACTTCCATAGCCTGACGATTACGTGTCACCGAAGCTGCTTCAAACTTGGCTGCCACAACGAGCAAGGCTGCAACTTCTTTTGCTGCTTTTCTTGCTTCCTTATTGAACTCAGGGTATTGCTTTGAAGCAGAGCGAAGGAACTCGGTGATACCAAGAATCTGCACCGGTGCCGAGACTGGTGAATCGTTCTGAATGTTTGAACGGAATGTTCCTGCACGACTTGTGCCTGGATTAGAGACTGCCATACACGGATACTACTTGCCTAGATGAATAGCTCTCCAACGAAGGTACGCCAACATTGTGAACAGCATTCGTGGTTCTTCTGCCAGCAGTGAACTCGGCGATATTCCAGTCTCGCAAGCGAGATAGGAAATTACCCAGTGTGCTGACTTGTCTCCAAAGGGACGATCACTGCGTCTGCGCTATCTCCCACTTCGAGTGCTTCAATCTCTTCGCACCATGATTCAAAGTCCAACCCTGTCTTCTTCAACCGTTTCTCTGCATGCCATCCAAGGTATGCAAGATCGGTCAATGTAAGTTCGGCTTCAAACTTGGCAACACTGCGATTGTATTTGTTTTCAAACGCAATGAAGTCAGGGAACGCAGCCATGATGGTTCGTTCTTTGCCATCTAATGCACTAGTCAAACTGAGTGCGATTTTCATTCTCTACCTCCGCAGGTAAGGGATTGTATTTATTGAAGAACTATGCGCCAGTGCCTGTCTTGGTGATTGCACCAGAGATGGGATACGTTATTGAGGCGGTGGCTAGGTCGCCTATGGCACCATTTACGGGGCTCCAGGAAGTAGGTAGCGCACTAAATGCGTACTGTGGATTTGAAGAACCAGCAGCAGCAGTACCGTTTGGCTTCACTGTCATCGGTACAGCAGTACCAGCAGTGAACGCATCCCAGAACAACTTCTCAATCGTTGGGTAGTCCTGTTGCAGTTCAATCGTGACAGAATTATCAATCATGCCTTGAATACGAGTCATGGCTGACGAACCCATTGCCGAAGTCATAACTTCATTGGCTGTGGTTGACAGAGTTATGGATGTGACATAACCACTGATGTCGGTGTTAGCAGTACCGAAGGTGACTACCACGTTTGTGAGAACTTGCTTTGCCATGATTCTGCTCCTGCCTATCGGCGTTCGAGTTGTTGTCTGCTCGGCTGAGCCGATTGCATAACACTACACGCCACAAGCAACCTACGGCAAGGGGTCAGGCGTACACCGTGACAATGAAATCAATCGCCAAATATATTGCATCATTTGCTTCAAGGGTAGAGATGTTGCTTGCAGACTCAACAATCAAATCCTGCACCACACCACCCAAAGTCCGATCCGACTCAATCGCCTGACGAATAGAAGTTGCACCAGCATAAGACAGATAACCATCCAAAGTGGACTGAGCAGTACGCTCCGCCGAACGACCAACCACAACACTGATCGTGAACCTGTGGGTGATCAAACCCCCACCCATAGCCCCGTTGTACTGAATCGAATCCAGCAACGGCCAAGCAAACGGGGTGTTCACATTGTCAGGCTGGTAGGCGTAAGCCCTAAGCCCTGACACAGTTGACAGGTTCGCAGCCAAACCAGCTTTGATTTGGGAGACGGTAGTTGCTGAACTCATGCGAACAGACGCATGCGCCGGTAAGGCTCGACAAGTTGTGCCACATCAGGGTCAAGCGCACGGCTCACCCTGATCGCACCCATGTCACCGAAACCTGCGACACCCAACGGACTGTCGTATCGTTTGAACAATCTTGAAGCCTGAATGATCGTTGCCTGTGTGACAGGTTCAGGTATTGACGGCCAACCAAAGTTTGCTGTCACCTGAACCAACGCTTGCTCACCATAGTTGGCATTCACAGTTGGAAACAGATAATCGCCAACAGCACGAATCTTGTCATACGACCATGTGAGTCCGTCAAGGTTTCCGTTCAACGGCTCCAACTGATAATCGGTCACAGACCAAGTTACATCAAATCCGTTACCTGGAAACGATGAAGTTTTGAGCGTGATTGCTGTTCCAGAGATGTCATCAATGTTGCAATAGAACTCGTTCTCTGCTTGATACACACGAGATGTTGCAGAACCAACAGCCCAAAACTTGCGGTTGCAATACCCATCAATGAGACGTGACGCAGCCCCAGCACAGTTGTCTATCAGATCGTCGTCAACAGTGTCAGCCGTGCCAATTCTGAGGGCTGCCTTAATTTGGTTTCTGTTTGCGTAGCCATTGGTGATGGTCATAGTGTTCCTATGTTACTTCACAAAACCGATGAAGTAGAGGTCACAAGAAACCTCATTGACCTCAAACGACCACTCACTAAACATCTCATCCAAATCAAACTCAGCAACGAAATCAGCCTCAGTCAAGTTCCGATAGTAATCCCACAACTCCACAGACAAAGGAGACGAATTAGGATGACATCGAGAAGTCCCATGCTCCTCACGACCAGAAGTAGCACAAGACACCAACACCAAACCCCTACACATTCTCACCATATTCACAAACGTCGCCACCCACTCAGGATTATGTTCAAAACATTCAGCCGACAAACACACATCAAAACTGCCATCATCAAAGTCAAGACTCTGCCCAAATCCAACAACATCAACCCCAGCCCCATCAGCCACATCCACGCCTAGATATGAGCCACCGGCGAAGAAGCCTCGAACTGTCCCATTGATGTCAAGCGAACCAACATCAAGAACAGACATATCAACAAAAAACTCAGGATGCTTATCCTTCACCCGTTGGAAGAAATCTTGTTGCTGACTATGAGCCATAACGCTTCCTTGAACGCCACGATTCAGGATGCAAACCGTCTTGAATCCAGCGAGGCCAATCAGAGTCAATCTCTACTTGATTCATGATTTCCCCATTGACAAACTTTCCATAGGTGAAACAATCCTCAATCATCGTGCGAGTATCACCCACGTTGTATTCCTGATGAGAGAACTCTGTCAGCTTGTTCACACACCAATCCACCCCACCCATCCAGCCAAGATGGAAACCACCAAAGACAACAGGCATCGCAGTGCGATTGAATCTGCGCATATCATCCAAAGAATCGCCAGCCCTGTCACGAGTCCCAGCAATCATTGTTTGATGCAAGGGTCGTTCCCAATGCACACTGAACGCAAAGTTACGCATCAAAGTATGATGCCAACCAGTTGCGAACTGATCAATCGCTCTTGGATGCCAAATCTCATCAGCGTCAGACACAGTGATCACATCACCAGACTTGCAGCCAAGCCGATCAAACTCGATGAGCAACTGGTCACGGGTCGCCTTCTCAACCATCCAAGGGTTCGGATCGGTAGGAGTTTCAAAGTCCACCCAATGAATCACATCAGCCCACTTGGCAAACCGATCCCGTGACTCCCTCACCCGAGGCTTGCCGGTGAAAGTCTTATCACCCTCAATCACGACCATCACATCAACTGTCTCAGCTAACTCCCACAAACGACACTCCAGAACATCAGCCTCACCGTTGTACAACACACCATCAAAGACACGCATCAGTCCCAACCAAGTGTTCTTCTTCGACCCAAATCCCAAGCCCCTGCGTCAGGTATTCCTGACCGCCAACGCATATCATGCAGGTTGTTGTTGTCTGCGAAGCTGCGTTGATTCTTTTCGCCAAACGCAGGGTTCGCTTTAAGCGTTGACGAATTGTCATGCCCAACAACAGCATCTGAAACCATGACAGGGATGTTGGATGCTTTCGCACGTTGCTCATAATCGTTATCCTCAAAATAGGCTGGGACATAACATTCGGAGAACAAACCGATCTTGCTCACCACATCCTGACCCACCCAAACACAAGACCAGTTCTGTTCCGTTCTCACAACCATATTGTCTTCACAGTCAGCATAGAAATGTTGTAGTTGACCTGGTTCAAAGTATGCGTCAGAGTTCAACAGCAACCAGCCCCGTGCATGAGGTGTCGCTTTGATGCCTAGATTCCATGACGGTGCAACACCGAGGTTGGTTGGCATACGCCACAAATACCAGTTCTGAATGTGTTGCCAAGGTGCAGTCCAAGCCAACATGTCAGGGTCGTAGCCATCACCATTGTCAATGATGATGAGTCGTTCAACAGGGTAATCAATCGAGCGGATCGCCCGTTCCATCAAGTCGTATCGGTTTAAGACGGGGATGATGATGACTGGCACCATTCTGAAAGTCCCTTCATCACAGGCTTCCAATATGCCTCATACACAGCGTCAGCCTGATATGCCTTGGCAAAGTCCACAGCTACTTGATCCACGCCCCTAGGAGCGTTGTACGCCTCTCTCAAGGCATCCACAATGCTAGGTATCTGAGGGGTGCAGAACCATGCTCGTTGAGCTGCATCCCAGAACGGTTGCACATCAACCTTCCAGCCAGAACCAACCAACTCAGGTTGAGCCGTATAGTCCGACACAATCACAGGAACACCACAAGCCTGAGCCTCAATCACAGCCAACCCAAACCCTTCACCCATAGAACAAGCAAGCAGAACATCAGCACTTGAATACATTGCAGCCAACGCAGACTGAGGGAACCCAGCCCGATACGCATACTGGTCAATGAACTTGTACTGCTCGGGTTCTAACCCTGACGCTTCCATCAACGCCGGCAAATTGATCCCACCTTGCGCACCATCACGTTCAGTGTGAAGAAACAACACTGCATCAGGATGCGTCTTAGCGAACACAGCAAACGCCAACACATTCTCAGCAAACGATTTGCGTGAAGGATTCGTGCCTTTGTTAGCTGCGTTCATCATCACAACAAACTTGTCTTCAGGGATGTCCATAATCTCTCGACCTGTCACCTGTGTTTGACCGTTTGTATATATTCTTCCTGGTTTGAAATCAGACTCAATACCATGAGGTGCATAGAAGTTCTCTATGCCAGCTTGATCCAGCATTGATGCACCAAACTTTGACATCGCTATCGGCTTTACATTTGGTCGAGCGCACCAAGACAACACATCAGGTGGACACGGCGAATGATCAATCGGAACCCAAGATGCGATGTTGGGACACAGATCAAAAGACTTGGACTGCAACACCCACACATCAAACAAAGTCATCAAGATTGGTGGCAGGTTCTTATTACCGTTTGCCCAATCCATCCAATGAGCAACAGTGATGTCATCAGAATATGGTGCTGAACCTCTTGGATATAACTTGATTCCATTCCACATTGATGTTGACCCTTCAAGGCCATACATTGCGTGGACTGCTACTTCGTTGCCTTCTTTGATGAGCCTTGGGACGATTTGCGCTGTTTGCTGACCGTACCCACTGTTGGTGAAGGGGGCGTTGGAGTACCAGAGGATTCGTAACGAGTCTCTGTTGGAAGGTCTGCTACTTCCAAGTATTGTGCCACGCCCATTCGGACTAGCAACTGCGCTTCTTGGGGTGGTAGTTCTACCGGTGTGCCTCGGACTAGTACGAGCATCTTTCACTTCCTTCTCCTTCGCAGATCGCAGGGGGGAATAGAAATAGGGTCGGTACGCCCTGCGTGTTCGTACCGACCCTAAGCCTAGGGGAATTATGGGATGTAAGGGAACAAGCCCCTCAGCCTTACGGCTGGAGGAGATGCTTGACGTGTGATGTTTGTGGCAAGTTGCCGTCAACACGGAATGTGCAACGGAACGTACGGAGGTCTGAGCTGAATGCAAAGTCATCCGAAACATCAATCTTGATTCCACCAACTTGTCGCACGTAGTACGAAGGAAGGTGTCCAACGATAACGCTCTTGCTAGTTGTAGCAAGATCGGCCATCGATGGGTTCTCATAGATTTGACGACCCAACAATGTGTCAGGAACATCAACAGCCAACGATGGGCTGAAGAGGTAGATGCCGTCGGTTGACTTGATCGAGCGAACTGCGCCGATTGTTTTTCCGTTCATCATCCAACCAACACCTGGCAAGTTACGAGCTGCGCCATCAAGGCTGTAGTACAAGTTGATCAGGTCGTTGCCTGCGAGTACTGCTGTGCCTGCTGCGGTACCGCCAACAGCTGATGCTGCGACGATGCCCTTTGGCTGGTTCGTGCCTGAACCTGTTGTCAATGCTGCACCAACACGGTAGCCAAGTTCGGCTCCAGCCTGGCTTGCGATGAATGACAGAATGTCCACGCCTGCGTCTTCGATCATTTCACGGGAAACCTGTACAAGGAACGAGTACTTGTAGGCACCGAGAGTGATGAACGAGTTGAACACTGGATCGGATTCTGCGATTGCGGTTGCTTCGCCAACGATTGCTGCTGTCGAGTACTGCGCCTGCGATGGAATCTGCAAGTTCTCTCCACCATTGGTGTTCAACACCGTTGATGTTGCGAGGACTGGAGCTGCCAAACGGGCAAGTGTGATCACTTGATCGTAGAACGATGTTGGAACTGGTGAACCAGCTTGGGTCTTGATGACATCACGCTTCTCAAAAGATGCGCTACGAATCTCGCCCTTAGCCAATGAACGCATGATTTGTGCGTCATCAACTACTGGTGTTGGTACCGAGTTGTTCGGACGGACTTGATCAGCAATCTCACGAGTTGCTGCATCCATGCGAAGCTCACGGGCTTCATCTTCACGAAGTTTCTTGATGGTCAATGCTCGCTCATCAAGTTCTTTGTTGATGCGATCATAGGTTTGTGTTTCTTCGGATGTGAGGTCACGCTTCTCTGCTGAGGCTTTGTCCAAGATTGACTTGGCTTCGTCCCATGCTCGTTGACGGACTTCAACTTGACGGTCTAGGTATTCTTTCATTTGATTTTCTGCTTTCAGATAGTTGATGGATTGGGGATACGCAGGGAGGTACTACTTCTCGACCTGATGTGGCTCCACATACAGCAACATCGCTGACGGCTCCGTCAACTATGCAGTGACGAAATGCTAGATGACTTTGTTTAACAAATCAAGGTGCTTGGCCATGATGCCAACAGATGCCGGTGCGATCTGTGGTGCTGGCTCAAGTTTTGCGACAGTCTCACGAAGCAACATTGCATGATCTTGTGACAATGTTTTGCCTGATTCCAATGTGGTGATGGCTGCTGCAAGTTGATCTGCATCAATTCCTGTGCGCTCACTCAACGCATCCAAGGATCGAACAGATGCTTCTGTCGCTGTGTAGGCAGGGAATCCTGTGACAACGCTTACTTCAAACAGTTTGATCTGACGCAATTCACGGGACTGTCCATCGTCCGACCAGACATCACCACCTGAAGGGACAGAGAAACCGAATGACATTGAGTTCACATCGCCACGCTTCATCAACACTGACAGGTCACGACCAATCGTGGTGTCAGGTAGGGACGCATCAACAAGCAATCCTTTAGAGTCTTCAGATAGTCGCAGTGTTTTGGCACGGGTTGTGGCAAGAAGCATGCTTGAATCATGGTTCATGTACATACGCACGTTGTTGCGTGACTTCAAACTTCTAGAGAATGCGCCTGGTGCAATGCGTTCTGTGAACGGCAAAGGCTCTGAAGGAGAGTTGAACACAGCTGCATAACCCGTGAACGACATGCCGTTCCCTTGTGGGTCTGCACGAAGTTCAAAATCGTTTGATGTTATGCGACGAGTTTCAACCTTTTCAGTCATGTGAATATCGTACCAAACTTGCTGATTAGATGTCTGCGAGCAGATTGAGTCGTCGTCGATGTATGTCTAATGGTACCGAACGACTTTGAATGAGGTCTGTTGGGATGATCCAAAACTTGCACAATGCTTCTGGAAGAATGACACCCGATACAAGATCGCATGCTTGCGCACCATCGTAGAACGCACAGTTGGAACACATCAATCCTTCTTCTTTGAATGGGTTCTCTGTGAAGTAATGCGCACCATCGCCACCTGATGTTTGATCAAATTGACCGAATGTATCTGCAATGTCTTCTAGTTGTGCGTAAAGTGCCTGCTGATGACCTGTCCACATAAAGTTTTCGTTCAGGTCACGTTGTTCCATGTCTGCCACTTTACTCGCTCTTGATGTATCTGTGCCGTCAGCTTTGATTGCTTCAGCCTTCCCCATAAACCAATCCATCGCAGGTTTCGGATTCAGTGGATTGATACCCCATAGATAGAACGCCACAGCACCGGCACCAGGAAACTCTTTATCATCAGGATTTGAGTTCTTTGCTGCATCCAAATCGACAAGATGTCTTGCTCCCCAAGCGTTTGCACGAATCACTTTGTCTTCGCTGATGTCTCCTCTAGCCATATCTCGTGCCTCACGAACTGTGCGATTCACCAAACCATCACCAGCCAACCCTTGACCGTAATAGTCCAAACCTTTACGTGCAGCGGAACGAATGTACTCGGGAACATTCAAAGACACTTGGCGTTCGCCACCAGGTTCCATATCTTCTGCCAACGACACAGCGACCATCTGATCAATCGCATCCTGCTTCGTCGTATGGCAACCAATCACTTCGCCATCTTCCTTGGTCGTTGCCCAACCTGAACAATCAGGTGATTTGTTTGTAATGAAATAAGGCATCAGACCAACAACAATACTTCAGCATCATCATCAAGCGTGGAGAACGTAATTGACCCCAATGCCAAACAATCAATCCCACCAAGCCGTGACATCCCCTGTACAACAATGATTGCTGGTTCAGGAATGACTTCAATCTGTATAGGTATCTCAACAGATTTGACCTGCTTCCTTAACGGCTTCTGTCGATACGGTTGCTGATAGCCAACACCATCGTCAACAGGAGGCGGTTCAGGTGGGATCACTGTTGCTGTTGCTGAAGCAACCAGCCCATCCAACGGTGCATCAAATACAGGGAATATGATCGCTGACGCTGAAGCCGTCGCATCCAGCCCACCCAACGATGCAGACAACACAGGGAACAGAGTTGACTGAGCTGATGCCAACGCATCCAGCCCACCCAACGACGAAGACAATACAGGGAACAGAGTTGATTGCGCAGTCGCAGTCGCAGACAATCCACCAAGCGATGAAGCAAGAACAGGGAACAAGGTCGTTTGAGCAGACGCTGACGCACTAACCCCACCCAAAGACGATGAGCCTGTGGCGACAGTTAGGAATTGACCACCATCAAGAACAGCTGCGCCATCCAGCGTTGAAGTATCAAGGATGAATGCTGAGCCACCGTCAAGACCGAAGCCTGCGTTGTCAAGTGTGGTCGAGTCAAGGACGAACCGTTGAACGGCCATCACGAACCTACGATGCGAGCGTCAATGAGACGGTGAGATTCCCTGCACTGATTGTGTAGGTGTCACCTGCTGTGTAGGCACCAGCAACGATTGTTCCAGAGAACAAGAAGTTGCCTGCCGTCAAATTATCCCAACAAGTGAAGTGCGTTGCATCTTGTGAACCTGTGATATTCGTCCAACTAATATCTGCATCCGATGTCAGCGCACCAGCAGAAGCAGCACTGAACGACACAGCCTTGCGAGTTGTCTCGGTTGTAGGAAATGCTGTGCCAGCAGTCCCAGGGTCTTGCGTATGCAACTTCACATATGGTTGCGCCACTGAGAACGATGTGGCATTCCCTAACGCATTCATCCAAGCGTTGCCCAAATATGCGCTGATTCCGTGTGCCATTAGTCTTCAACCCTTTCAGTGATCGTCAAGATACGCCCATCAGCGTCACGCTCAACCGTGCGCACAGTTGGCTTCGACTGTGGCATGTTGACACGAACCACAGTCTCAGGAACATTGATGATTGGTGCAGGAACATTCACAGCCGGAGGCGTATAGTTCAACACCACTTCAGGCATATTGATATTCATATCCTGCGACTTCACTTCATACACCGAAGCAGGATCAGCAGGATTGATCGTTGACAACGCCTGCAACTGCGTCGAAGGAACACCAGTGTGCGCAATCCTTGGCAACTCCAACGAAGCCATCACCTCAGCAGGATCAAACCCAGACAGAATCAAACGCTGAGCAATCACCGACTTGCGATCCAACTCAGACAAGTTCGCAGCAGCAATATCCACGTTCGCCAACGGCACACGGTACACATCCCCACCCTCAGTCGGAGCCATGTCCTCAATGCGGTGAATGTCATTGATTGACAAGAAGCCTGATTGCAGACCTGTTGAGAACGCTGCATATCGTGAGGCTTGATCGCCACGTAACAGACCGTCCACGTTGAACTTCAAGAATGCGCGACTGTCCAACAACTTCTGGTATCCATCTTCAATCTTGGAGATGTATGGACGCAACGTGTGTTGAACGAAGTGGATGCCGTTCTGTTCTACCGACGCATACGACATCGCTCCAGCTGTGGTGACACCTAGCATTGATGGTGGGCATCGGAAGATGCGACCAATCTCCTCGATGGCGAAGCGGCGTGATTCTAGGAACTGTGCCGAATCGTTGTCAACAGTTGTCTTGGTGAACTTGGCTCCACCGAATAACACACCTGGACGATGTGATCGGCGCAAACCTCGATGACCTTCTTCAAACGATGACACCAAATCTTTGGCTTGCTCACGGGTCAGATTGCCTGGGAACTCGATGATGCCAGACGCACTTGAACCTTGACCGAAGAATCGTGCAGCGAACTCCTCCAACGCTTTAGCCAAACCGAGGTTCTCTTTGATCAGGTCAATCTTGGAACGGCCACGAAGTTCACCTGGCAAACGCATCTC
>Ga0209296_1000662_pt1 | contig 29275 bp, 49 predicted proteins | sample S_130206_EF_Meta_FD_187319 | JGI IMG/M metagenome (GOLD analysis project Ga0209296, IMG submission 187319) | Freshwater microbial communities from Lake Simoncouche, Canada to study carbon cycling - S_130206_EF_MetaG (SPAdes) (version 2) | ecosystem: Environmental > Aquatic > Freshwater > Lake ... | reverse complement strand
TAGTAGTAGCTGTAGGCAAACCTAAAGAACTATTTACTATAGACGATGTATTACTTGTATTAGTAGTAGCTGTAGGTAAAACTAAAGGAGTATTTACTACAGACGATGTATTACTTGTATTAGTAGTAGCTGTAGGTAAAACTAAAGGACTATTCGCCACAGACGATGTATTACTTGTATTAGTAGTAGCTGTAGGTAAAACTAAAGGACTATTCGCCACAGACGATGTATTACTTGTTGTATTTGTTGATGTAGGCAAATTACTAATTGGCATAGTTGTTTTTTTACCTTTTAAATAAAGATATGCTCCTACTAATCCTAATGTACCGACTACTAATACTGTTGAATTTTTCATTTTACTTTCTTGTTAAAAATTTAACTGCTAATATTGCTATTATGGCTCCGCTTATAATTACAGCATAACGCATTACAGTTTTATCTACAACTGATTTTTCAGATTCTAAAGCTTTTAATTCTTTAGTTTGAGTATTTAAAAACTCATTTATCCTAGTTGTTTCTTCAGTATCGTATATTTTTCCTGCTGACATAATTTACATTTTTTCAATTAAACCGTAAGGCAATATTTTGTAACCCAAAGCGTTTGCTTCTTTTGAATTTACAACCATTTTTCCTGTCAAAGCAGAAGTAGGTTTAGTAACCATTTCAAAGCGTTGGTCATCTATATACCATTGTCGAAATCCTACCCCACGGAATACAAAATCTTTAGACCATTTACTAAATTCTAATTCTAAGTTTTTGATTTCATTTTGCAAACCTGCTACTTCCTCTGAAATCTTTTTTGCCATGATGTAATTATTAGTTTTAGTCTCGTCTATTACATTTGTCACAGTAGTTACGGCAGTTCCGCTTGTTGTATCTGTTTTAGTTGTCTTAGTTGCACCAGTTGCTGTATCTATTACCGAAGTAGTAGTTATGGCAGGTAGTCCTAAAGAACTATCTACCGCAGAAGATGAGGTGGTTGTAGTTATAGTTGCTTTTTTACCTTTTAAATAAAAATAAGCTCCTGCCCCTACTAATCCTAATGTACCGACTACTAATATTGTTGAATTTTTCATTTTATTAATTATTACTTTTTTTACTTAAAAAAACTATCATTACTAAAGCTAACACTAATACAGAACCCCCTATAAGATTCCTCTTCTTTACCTCTGCTGATGTTTTAGCTTCTATTCTAGCTTTGTCTTGTTCGGTATAAGTATCAATTATACTACTGACATCTTTTTGTTTGATAGCTTCTACCTTAGAAATACACCCATAAACATCATACCACTTCTTTTTAGCCATTAAAAAGTTATTTGTGGCATCTGCTTCTGCATTATTGAATTGTCTGCTCCAATACTCTTTATTTATTACAAGCAAATCTATTTGTTTCGCCAATAATTCACAATTGTCAGTATATGGGAACTCTTTCGATAAGTCTTTTGATAGTACCGCCATTACTTTCTAATTATTAAATATAAACTTGTTATTAATACTACTGCGCCTATTCCTATGTAGATGTACTGCTCATTGTTATTTTTAGGCAAAACCTCCTGCTCTTGCTTAACAGCCATTTCAGTAGTAATTTGACCAGTTTCAACCAATCTTTTGTACTCAATTTTATTAGCACAAGACGATTTAGAAAATTCCATTTCCCTTTTATTTTTCAACTCAATTTCTTGATTCAATAAAAGGCTATCCATTGCAGTAAATCCTCCTGCCAATTTCTTTTTTTGTAAATCGGCAACAATAATTATACTCTTACGCAACTTTTCATCGAGTAAAATGCAATCTGAAACCTCTTGTTGTGTATATTTATTAACAGCCATATTTTATTTACATTTTTTCTATATCGAAGTTAGGTAAGAGTTTGTAACCTAATCCGTTTAATTTTTGTGTCATACTTTTAATTACATCTTCCTTGCTTACTCCCGACTTGTATGTACAATCATTAACTCCACCGCCCTTTGCACCTGCGCACATATATCTTGAACTTGGCACTGTACTACCATAGTATTTACTAAGCATTTGTATTTCACTATAAGTGTATTGTTGGGTATATTTCCAATTAGGAGGCGTGTTTTTAAGCTTATAGCTAGATAAATATTGTATATCACCTGCCAATTTTTTTGCCTGAATATAGTTAGGACTTGTCAATTCAGTAATAGACCTTGTTTGGTCTATATTCAAAGCTAATAAAGCTTTTTGTAAATTTTCAGCCGTAAGTAAAGGAGCTCCTTCTACTGGCTTAACGTATGGTGTTGCTTTTGGCTCTTCTGTTTTTACTCCTAAATCTGCTAACAGTTTTGTATCGTCTTTTGTTGGAGCTAATCCTAAAGTGTCGTCTGCTACACTACCTACTGTTGGTGCTTTTTTACCTTTCAAATAAAAATAAGCACCTGCTCCTACTAATCCTAATGTACCGACTATTAATATTGTTGAATTTTTCATTTTATTTTAATTTACATTTTTTCGATTTCACCGTAAGGCAATATCTTATAACCTAAAGCATTTGCTTGAGCTGTTTTGTCTGAAATTTGTTTTTTATTTTTCGTAATATCAATTTGAACATACACTTTATTCAAAGGATTAGGGAAAAATTCATTATATTTTTTTTGTAAATTTTTCAATTCTACCATCAAAACTTCAATATCTTTAGATAGCACTTTAGCTTTTTTATAGTTTTCAGTTTGTGTTTCTGAAACAATAGATATAATAGTATCTATTGTAGCTTTAGGTGGCGTTTGAGTTGTTGTAGATGTGTTTGTAGTTGTCGTTGTGGATAATCCCAAAGAAGCATCTGCAACTGTAGACGAACCGCTTGTTGTATTTGTTGATTTTTTACCTTTCAAATAAAAATAAGCACCTGCTCCTACTAATCCTAATGTACCAATCAATAATATTGTTGAATTTTTCATATTATTTTAAAATTTTGTAAAGTAATATTGCAGAAACTGCTATTCCTCCATATAGAACATAATTAGGTTTTTTAGCTACTGCAACTACACTTGATGTGTTTTGTACATTATTTTCGCTTATTTCTTGAGCGGAACTTCCTGAACCAGAAGTGCCACTAGGACTTCCGCTAGGAGCATCTAAATCGTAAACTTTTACATTTGCAAAGTCTGGCTCTACAATTGCACTGACACCAGTTTTTACTGGAGCAGGAGCTAAATTTGTAGATACTGTGTTTGTTACAGTTCCCGTTGCTGTTGGAGAATTAGAAACAGTAGTTGTAGGCTGTTGAGACATACCCATACATTCTTCGATTAATTGCTTTCTGTAATCATTAGCTCCTTGAGCCGATGAAAAGCGCATTGTAGCCATTTTCATACTTGCTTTTTCTTCGCATGACTGAATCGGAGTTGTAGCTGAACTTTGCTGTATTATTGATTTTATTGGTAAAATTGCCATGTTATTAAAGATTAGCGTTTTTAATTGTTTTTTTAATCAGGTTGTAAGTAAGTGGGTTTGACCATCCAACTTCTTTATCAAGCCATTCGATTAAATCTAGGTTGTTGTAACCAAAAATATAAGCACTTACAGTAGGACTTCCGTCTATGTAGTAACTTTTTCTTCCAAAAGAGTTGTACACTTTTCTAAAATCTTCCTTTTGCTGTAACTTATTCAAAATATCGTAAATAGCATCGGAATTAGTTCCAAAACCATCCATTGCGTTAAACAATTGATTTGCATAGTTATTAGCAATAGCATCTGAAATTGTAGATTTTGCAATATCTACCTGAACTGGCACAAATTCTTTTGCTCCAACACTCTTATCTTTTAGAAATGAGCCAATACCACCTTGTAGTTTACGAATAACTGAATACCCTAAAACAACAATAGCTATAGCACCTCCAATATATATTAACGGCTTTTTATTGTTGGCAATAAAATCACCCGCTTTTGATATAAATTTAGAATCCATTTTTATGTTTTTTATTTAATTGCTTTTCCGCCTTTTGTACTGTAAGTATGAGTTCCAAATGCAAATGTAGGAGCGTTTGCTTTTACGGCATTAGCCCATGCAGAAACATACAATGGCTCGAATGTAAGCAACATTGACTTATTAGTTGAATTTCCAGAAGATACGATAACATCTGCATCTCCAGTAGTTGTATTTGTTTTTACTCTTTTGTATATAAAATACCCACCAACAGCTAAAATTACCAATCCTGCTATTTTAAAATTTCTGTCTTTCATTTTTGTTATCTTTTAATAATTAATCCTTTTATCTGCTCCCAAGTATCTTCCATTTGATTAATTAATGGAGGAGTGCTTAATTTAGGTGCTTCTTGTGGTGGAACAGTTGCCGACACACCTCCAATAACTATTTGCTCTTCTTTTTTTACGATTGTTTTTTTATTTTTTGTAAAATATAAAAAAGCCCCAATCGCAACTAAAGTACCCCCTACAATGTAAAATCCTTTATGTTTCATTTTTATTTATTTAATTGATTAAGTGTAATTAAACTAACATTTTTTAACTCTTTTAATCTAGCTTGTGTTTTAACTCCAAAAATACCGTCTACGGCAAGATTTCCAAGTTGTTTTTGTAGCAACATAACTTCCAAACCAGTTGAACCTAATGACAAATATTTATCCTTATCTGCAACTGCGCTAGGCTCGTCTATGTTAGGGTCTTGTGATGTGCCTTTAAAGCTTTTTTTATTAAAGATGTATAGAGCTACTAAAACCGCTCCACCAATAAGTACATATTTTCGTGTTTTTGTGTTCATAATTTTTATTTTAAAAAGGTACTTTACTCATAAATTCATCCATCCATTGTTTTTCAGTAATTTCTACTGTTGGGGCAATATAATCTTCTGGCATTTTTTCTATACCAGTATTATCCATTTTATAATATTTACTATCTCTTTTTTGATATAGAATATCTCCAACATTTCCACCTATAACATCAGATTTTTGAGTTATTGGATTTTTAGTTGATGAATATTTTAAATTAGTAGCACTAACCAAAATAGGACTAACTCCAACCGATGTAGTAGAAGAAGGCTTGTTTTTCATTTTTTTGTAAGCCAAGTACCCAATTACTAAAACTCCTGCGCCAATTAAAATTTTTTTGTTATTTACTTTCATAATTTTGTTTTTTTATTGTATAAAAGCTCTAATTAGTTCTTATCCTCTACCAGCTAAAATGCTTGCACGGTCTTCTGCGTCAATTATAGCTTGTTTAGCATCTTCTGTAGCTATTTTTTTGTTTTCATTTTCTTCACTTAGTGCTTCTTGCTCTTCTGCGCTTAGTGGTTTAGGAACTATTGTTGAATTAAGAGTACCCTTAAATTTTTTGTAAGCCAAGTACCCAATTACTAAAACTCCTGCGCCAATTAAAATTTTTTTGTTATTTACTTTCATAATTTTGTTTTTATTTTTTATCTAATTTAATAATTACTACATCCGACCTAAACCAACGTAGAGAAGGGTCTTTTTCTAAATAAATGCTCCAATTAAAATGTTTTTTAACATCGTACACCCTATTTGAGTTTTCTTCATTAACAGCAAACCATAATTTTTTATCGTCTCCCAATTTTACTGTAACTACCTTACCTATAAAAGTTTTTTTCTTTGGAATTGTACCAGCTTTGTTATGAAATATACCATTGTTTACATCTGCACCCATTCTTATGTTTACATTGTCAACTAAAGTATATATTTTTTTTCCTATATAATTTTGATATTTTTTATCGTTTAATGCTTTTTCTATGCTAGTATTATAATCGTTAACAGACAAAGGTTTTTCTAATCCAGTTGTTATTCCACTAGTAGTAGAAGAGGGTTTTCCACTTGCGTTATTATAATCAAGTTCTATCGATTCGTCATCTAATATTCCAACCTGACTTTTATTGCGTTTAGTTTTTAAAAATAAGTAAATTGCAGTTCCAACGGCTAATATACCTGCACCAATCAATATTTTTTTGTTATCTATTTTCATGTTTTTATTGTAAAATCATTTTGTTTTTTTCGAAGTTCTTGATGAAAGCATCAATTCTATCGAAACGTCTTTTGTTCTGCTCACTAGGGCTTTCTTTGAATACCTCTAGGAACGCTTGATAACCCTCAATTCTAGGATAACCTAGTCCTAAGTATATTAACAGACCATTTATGTCAGCTTCGCTTTCATCATCCATATTTTCATTCAAATAGTAATGCGAGAACTCATGGCATAAAATAGCAAACTTCATAGGCACTGTATAAGTGTCAAACTCTTTTTTAGATACCTGAATCCTTCCAGTTACCTTAGAAATCCTTGCTGGAGTAGCTAACGGATTTCCATTTTTACCAATAATTGTAGGAACGAACTCGATTAAGAACTCTCCATCATCTGACTGATAAGATTTTCCTGCTTGTAAGTAAGCGGAGTTGTAACAGAACCTTTGTGCAAAATCAACGAAATAAGCAATAGTTCTATTTTTTATATCTATAACATCTAACCTCTTTTCCAAAGGCGTTTTGTCAATTGATATTATGTTTATGTTTTTTTCCTGCTCTTTTGGAATATTACCTCTTTTGTCATCGTATATAGAAATCACTAAATTATTAGAAGTTAGCGGTAATCTAACGTAAAAAGTTTCCTCTTTAGAAACAGTTTTGTACCTATCGGTAAAGACAATTTTAGGCTTTAGTTCATCAAAAATTTTTATTCTTACAACGGTAGGTGTATTAACGGCTATTTTAATAACCAAACACATCTCGTCATACCTTGTTTGAAGTCTAAAATTCATACTTATTTTCTTTTTTTATAGATACTGTAACCAACAGCTCCAACTATAATTAAAACACTTGAAATTAAAACCCACTTGTTAAGCCCTAAGACAGTATTAGTATTAGTTTCAGCAAGTGTAACAACATCATTGCCGTTTTGTATTCCAATAGTGTTTTTAATCAAAGCTATGGAGTCATTCACTGTTTTATTAGGAATCAACATTCCTTTTTCTTTCTCTCTCTCAATCCAATCTTTAAAGCTTAGTGTCGTTCCGCTTTCTTTCCAAAGCTGATTGGCACTCTTTTCTGATAATAGTTCTTCCATGTGTTGTTATTTTTTGGTTTGTTGTAAAGCGTCTTGCAATCCTTGTTGTTTAGGTTTATAATAACCAATGTATAGATACACTAAAGCACCTATACCTCCGATTATTAAAATATTGCCAATTGTTTTTTTGTTCATTTTTTTTGAATTAGCCTTTTTGACTTCTCTTCCAAGCACTACCTACAATCCAAACGGTAGCAAAAAGTACCAATACACTCGCTCCCACGCTAACCAAAGTTGAGGTAAGAGATTTTTTATCTTTACTTGTTGAAGTAGTTGACGGTAAAGCATTTTCTATAATATCGTTCATAATAATTAATTTTATTTTTTTTACTTATTTTTCGAACATTCAGGGCAATCATTTGCACCATCTTTGAGCATTTTTACATTCTCTTTATTCTCATGTTGTTTCCAAAGATAATAAGATAAAGCCAATACGCCTAATCCGATTACAATTTTGGTATTTTTTGATAAATTATTCATTATTGTTGGCTTTTTTTCCAACCTTTTCCAGCTACATAAGCATAACCATAAACTACTGCAAAAGATATTGCAAGTCCTAATAATCCGTTTAATATATTTGGTGTTTTCATTTTTTTTGTTTTTTATTTTTTTTATTTTTTAGTTACGATAATTGCAGTTGCTACACCACCAATAATAGCTCCAATAAGACCGCTTACATAAACATTTTTGCTTTTGTAATGACCTATCATCAATCCTATTACAAGTCCAGTTACAGCTCCGTTTACAGAAGCTTTAGAAGCGTGTAATAAAACATCTCTTTTGTCTTTGTTTACAATGCTTTTAACATCTTGCATATAATCTTTTACCTCTTCCATTTTTTTACTTTCTAGTTACGGCAAAAATAATACCTCCTAATACAACTACTCCTCCAACTGCTAATGCAATGTAAAGTGTTTTGTTGCTAGAAGTACCAACGCCAGAATTAGCTTTTGCTGATTCTAATTTCATTCTTTCAGTTTCTTGCATAATTCGAGCAACTTCCACTTGAGATAAACCTTGCTTAATTAGAGCATCTGCTTGAGCTTGTGATGCTTTTGTTTGCTCTTTGCTATTAAGCCATCCACTTACACCTCCAAATAAAGAACTTCCTATTTGAGTATAATCTGAACCCGTTAAATTATTATATCTATCTTGCATAATTAAGAGTTTTTGTTTTTAACTGCATACCATATTCCACCACCTACTACTGCAATGCCTAGTATTGCCAAAACAACATAAAGTGTAGTGTTTGACTTTTTAGAAGCTTCAATAATTTGGTCTTGAGGAATTGCTCCGCCACTTTGCGCATTTACTACAGAAGCGTTTGCCAAAGCTCTATTTGTTTTATTGGTATCTAATTGCAAATAAGCGTTTAGTGATTGTCCAAAAATATTAAGTACTTTATCTAGCGTAAAACCAGTTTTAGGTGCGGTTGCACTAGTTGTAGTTGACGGTATAGAAGTTGTAGTTGCAAATGGTGAAGTAGTAGTACTGAAAGGACTTGGAGATACGCTAAACATATCTGAAAAACTTCCACTTGCATTACTATAACCACTCATTGAAAGAGTTCCTTCTAAAACATTTGGTTGACTTATAAAGTTCAAAAATTCCTTTCTGAAGTTTTTTGAGCTTTTTAAAAGTTGTGTAACAATTTGAGCTAATTCAATATCCGTTGAATTGCTAGATGCTACTACCCCATTTCTTAGAAGTAAAGCAATAATCTCTTGTCTATGTTTACTTGTAACATGGACTATTAAGCTTGCTCCTAAATTTACTTGTTCATTCATTTTATTTATTTTTTAAAATTAAAACAGTTGCTATAAACAAACTAGCAACCACTAAAATAGCGTTTGTTTGATGCGCTAAAATATTGGAAGTAGAAGTATTGGAAGTATTACTTGCCTCAACACCGCTTCCACTAGCGTTCATATAGTGTTCGTATTTTTCTTCGTGCTTTTTATTACAAGATGAACAACCACAACCTTGTTTTTCTGTTTTTACTGTTTGATTAGAAAATAATTCTAAAATAACATCTTTGTCTGGGTGTATTTCCATTACTTTTCTCAAAGCTGGCTCACCTTCCTGCGCTATCAATTCGTTCAAGCTTTGACCTAAATTGCTTCGGTCTACTATTTCATACCCAAAAGAAGATATGACGCTTACAGCACCTTGTGGATTCCTTGTAGCAATATCATTATAATCTGACATAGTTTTTGTTTTAAGCAAAAAAGAGCAAGTTGACTAAATCAGACTTGCTCTCTTTAATTATACATTAATTTGACTTACCTCAATAAATTAATTATTGTGCAATTCTAATGGTTTGACCATTAGTAACTGGCGGTGTACCAAATTGTCTGCTAACAGATTGTCCTCCTAATGCACGAGCAAGGTTTATGTTGTCTGCTGGGTAGAAGTAAAGTTTAACAGTTGCATTTGCAAGAACTTGACGGATGATGATTTTTGTGAAACCATCGATACGGTAAGCATATTTCATTGCAATGATTGTTGTTTGTTGTTGGTAAGGGTCGATAGTCGGAACTAAAGTCTTTTGAGCCAAGTTACCGTTTGCGTCTTTAGTGTTAACTGAAAGAGTTTCTAATACTTGATTAGCGGTAGCTGATTGGATGTAAGTTAAACCAACAGAATAAGGATTGTTCATAAATTGGTACAACATATCTCTATAAGATATATCAGAAATACCAGAACTAATTGTAATTGAACCAATTACTAGGCTACCACCTGCTGTGAAACCTGCGTTGTTGATGTATTGGTAAGAACCTAATACTTCAAAGTTTGCTACTGCTGAACCAGAAGTAGATGTAATATCTACGATGTATGGTTGAGAAGTTTGAACTGATTGCCCCATTGAATTTCCTCCTGCGTTGAAGAAGTCGTCTCCAGTGAATGATAAATCACCATCGATAAATCCGTCTGCGTTAGAGAAATTTTCCATTGCGCTTCTTTGCGCTCTTGCTAAATAATTTCTTACTGACATTTTTTTGTGTTTTTTTGTGTTTTTTAAAATTTGATTTTTTACTCTTTAATTTCGTTTGGCAAGCTAATCTTAGAAGACAAAAATTTTCTATCTACCCAATTAGCTATTAAAACTCCACCTATTACGATGGCTAATGTTTTTGTGATTGACACGATTTCGTTTTTCATTACAGAATGACTTTAACTAAACTTATTTTTAACGATAATTATATTCAGATATAATAACAATTCAAAATTATGTTAAATCAAAACCATATTAAGGCATTTACCTACAAATAAACTGAAATAATTTTTTCACAAGAGTTTTTTTTATTTTACAAAGCACAAAAAAAGCCACCGTTTCCGATAGCTTTTTTAGTAATTGATTATAGTTTGAGTAGCTTACCTAGTTATTAAAACCCCTCCTATAAAACCTATTCCGATTTTAAACAAATTAGTATCATACCATTTTTTTGGAGTTACTACTTCTATATGTTGTATCTGTTTAGTTTCCACAAATGGATTTGCATGACTTATATCTGCGGTTTGTGTTTGCTTGCCTAAAAACCACTTTCTCTTGAATCCAGTAACCACCATTACGCTGTCTGGTATTGATAGTTCAGTTATTTCGATTCCTTTTTGATTTGACTTATAAGCTATGTTGTACCATTCTTTGACTACTTTATCTTTTCTATCAAATACACAAGGTACGGTATCTTTATATCGAAGCTCTATTGTATCGAATTTAGTAACAGTAATGTATCTAGTAATGCTCTTTACCTTATTAAACTTATCTAAAAGCTCTTTTATTCTCTTGTCCTTTAATATTATTGAATTTTTAAGCTGTGCCTTATCATAAGACAAAACTTCAACGCTTGTAACCAATTGTCCGTTTTTTAATTTGTAAAACGTATTCTCCTTATTTAAAGCATTTATGTTTGCTAACTGAACTCTTTCGCTCTCGCACTTTGAAAAAAGTGATGATGCAATTATTAATAGCCCCAATGCTAGTAATGTGATTAGGAACTTCTGTTTGTTAAATGTGTTTATTGTCATGTTTGAAATTTTAAATTATAACGTAGCCTTCTGAGTTACGCTCTTTGTTGATTAATACCCTCCAATTGTTAAATCCTATTTTGTCGAAATGTGGCATATCTTTAAATGAAGTCCAATTTCCACCCCAATTCCAACCGTGCTTTGCAAATACTTTTACACATTCATCCCAATCGGCTATGCCATCGTTATCCCAATCTTTATGGGTGTTCCAACTTGCGGTTTTACCATCGATTATCAATACAATATCCACGGCAAAGCCATAATTATGAATCGACTGTCCGCCCTTTGCATTAGTAACCTTTGGTCTTTGTTTATAAAGAGCATCTTGCTCGGCAAAGGTTCTTAAACCTTGTGCTATTCTAACTTGCGACCTTCCTTTTAATGAATCGTTACACTGATTGATAATTTTGGTCATTTCTTCTCTTACGGACGGATGCAATTTTGCTATCCTATCCAATGTTGCCTTGTCCATTTCCTTTTGCTTTATAAATTTTTTCTACTACACTTATTGCCCCTTCTACTGACATATAGGTAACGGCAATTATTACCCAATCTCCACTTTCAATTGATTTTGTAAAAAGCCCCGTTGATGCAACTGCAAAAACTATAAGCTTCCTACTAATCCATTTAGATACTAGCGCATCTATATACTCTTTTCTACTCATCCTAAATAGTACTTAATTATTCTTTCTTTTTGAACTTTAACTGCTTCTTGAGGAGTGTATTTTTTCGCTCCCTTTCCTAAATCTTTAGATTGTAGCATTGGTGATATTAGCTTTCTGTAATTCTCAGATAAATATTGGTCTAAAATAACATCGAACTTTTTACGGTCAATACCTTTTATTTTCTCATCGTCAATATCAACATAGATAAAAATCCTTTGGTCTCCTGCATGATACTCGGCATTAACATAGTTCTCTACTAATTTTAGCAACTCATACTTGTCCTCAAATTTTCCACGGTGCTTGTCTACTGAATCTGTATTTTTGTGATACCTAATCCAATTCAAGTTCTGCCATATTTTAGGTGAAATCCTTCCTACCGATTGAAAATGCAAAATGATGTCGGTATCAGTGTGTCTGTTAGTGCAAATAGCACCTACAAGGTCATTTGGCAAATAATCTGAAATGTATCGATTAATATCTTCAATAAGTAAAAGCCCACCTCTATAATCATTTAGTATTTTAAAAAGCACCTCTTGAATTTCAGTAAGTGTCATTCTAACTCCATTTTCATGTAGCGGTCTTATTCTTCTAGCTTCTATTATTGGATGCGCTGAAAAACGCATTACATCTCCAACCCGTATTGCTCTAATGTCCTCAAACTCATCATTCACATCTAATACTAATACCCTACGAGGAGGAACCCCTTTGGCGGGGTTTCCTTGAACGTATTTCTGTATCATCTGTTTTGTAGTATAGGTTTTTCCACAGCCTTTTCTTCCAACCGCAACGCCTAATCTTGGTTCTCTTTCTTCCATTTATTTTTTAGGTTTTCTAGTTGTTGTTTTTTTTGCTCCAGAATTAGCTCTTGTTTTTCTAACTGGCTTAACTGGCTCTTCACTCAATCTTTCTAATTCAGCTAATATTTTTTTATCTCCAAAAGTAGGCATACCACTTGGTGCTACATATTCATCTGCAAACCCACCTCTATCGCTTAATACAGAATAAACTCCTTCTTCTTCTGGTTCAGCAAAGTTCATAACTTGCTTCTCAATGTCAGTCATAGGTTTTGCTTTAGCTCTTGGCTTATCCATAATGACTACCTCGCTTATATCCTCAGTAAAATCATTGCTCGATGTTTGTGATTCAACAGTATTTGTATTTATTGAGCTTGAAGCAGTTTCAGTAGTTGCTTTAGCAGTTGGTCTTTCTCTTTGTGCAGTACTCTCTCTAATTGCAAGGGTATTTTCCTTCAAGCTATCCAAAATGCTATTAGCAGTCTTTTTAAGCATAAATGCCTGCACCCCTTTTGTTCCTAAATCGGTTACAAAATAATAAGCCAACAATTGCTCATCGGTCATACCAACTCCACGTTTCTTAAATACACGGATTAATGGTGGTTTTACCTTTTCCTTAAATTCATCGCTAACTTGAAATGCTTCCTTTATGCTTTCGTTATACTCTACGGCAAAATCTTTAATTGGAATTTCCCCATTTTCAGTTGGAAGTTTTATATCCGCATCAATCTCGCCTTCTGCAATAAGCCTATCTAATTTTCCTTCACTAATTTCTGGAACTTTACCTAATAGCCCGCAACCCTTTTCGTACAAGTCTAATGTCATTTCTGCCATCATTTCAGCACCCATGGTTTTCTCTTTTCCGTCTAATTCAGAATAAGCTTCGTTAAAAGGTTTTGCTGGTTCTTTTTCTGTTTCGCTCGGCTCGTCAAAATCAGTATAGCTAGGTGCTTGAAAAGTAGGTTCGTCAAGCTCTGGCATAACTTGATGTGCATCCATCTTATGTTGAGTATAGCTACGTTGTTTTACGGGCGCATCTAATGGAGAAAAGTCATTGTCAATAGTTTCTACTACCTCTGCGTAAATTTGTTCTGTTTCTTGGTTATTGCTCATTTTTTAATAAATTAAGTTTTGTTTTAATGTTTTTTATTTTTTCTAATATTACTATATCTACCTTGTGACTTGGATTCAAAGATACGATTTCATTCTTGTAAATGGAAGTAAGATTCTCTGGTTTTTTGAGTATGTAAGATATATTTGAGTTGTCTAATCCTACCTCATCTTGTAAAAATAGAGCGCAAACACCTATTGCATTTCGCCTATTGTTTTTTCTTTTAGAAGAATAAAATTCATGCAAGCTAATTGCAAACTCATCACAAATAATCTGAATTATCTGCTCTGAATATTTAATTTGGTCTTCGGTAATTTGAATATTGTTTTTTCTTGAATAGATTAAAATTTCAAGTAGTTTTTCCGTACCTATTACATTCAGGGTTTTATCGACCTGCTGTAATATTCGAGAAGCATCCGTAAGTTTTGTTGTTTCTTGGTTCATTGTGTGTGTTGTTATTTTTTTAAGTAATCATCTATTATATCTTTTGTCATTTCAAACCCCCAACTAAAACACGCCTTGTACCCTTTTTTACTTAATTCAAATAAAGAATCTGCTTGTCCTTTAAGGTGGTCGTTCGCACTAGCTTTTATACTACCATCCTTTTTAAAAGGAGTTTCTAGCTTCAACTCTATAAATAACCCACTGCGCCCGTGTCTCGGCTCTAATATAAGCAAATCAGGTGTCTTAAAACCAGATTTTTGAATTTTTTTATTTCTACCTGCTTGCATTGGCGTAAGTTTCAGGTTGGCAATAGTATCTGAAATAAAAAGCACATTTGGATATTGGTACGACAAGTATCTTGAAATTGCTACTTGCAAGTCAAATTCTTCGTGTTTCATATCCCATATTTTTTAGTGAACTCTTTATGTTTTAAAATCTCCTTGCCAACTGTTCTAGCAAAATCATTGTCCGAAGAATAGTGCAATCCCATGTAAATTCTACTGTAAGCTATATCCTCAATTATCTCCTTGCAAAAAGCATAGTGACTAGGATATTTACTAGCAATTACATTTAGGATAACATACGCTTCTACTGTATGTCCTGAAGGAAAAGAAGGTGTATCAGCAGAATAGCTTTTATAAGGGAATAGCTTTAACTTGTAGTAATTAGCTAGTTGATTAGGTCTAGGTCTATTGTAAAAATATTTCAGCTTGTAAATTAAGCTTTGTATGTCCGTAATAATGCTTTTAGAAAGGCTTTCCACATCTATTGATTTCTGCTTGAATGTAGTGTTTATTACTTGAATCAAGTTTCTATCGTAAGCTTTGTATCTTTTTAGATAAATGCTGTTATCTTCTTCCTCCATAGATATAAGACAATCAACTATTTCGTTAAGCTCGTCTTTGACCATTTCTGAATCATTAGAAGGGCAAACATTTTCTTTTAGTTTTACAAATAAGTCATCGACCAAACACGGAGCATCTATTGAGTGCTTCTGTTCGATTGTTGGGTTTCCATAGGTTACGTTGTTAAGTTCCATCTTGGCTTTTTATTTTTTAAATTTTTTGTATGCGAAATAGCCTGCTACTAAAGCTATAACTAGATAAAATCTACCCTTCGCTGTTGGAGAAATCATATCGGATTGAGTTAAGCCTAAACTTCTCCAAAATTTTTCTTCTGTATTGTAATATATACCTGCATCTTTTGGATTGGTTCTTTGAACAGTATCGTTAGTTGTCATAACCTATGTATTTTTATATTTACCTCCAAGGGCTTTTTTCACATTGTACTTCACTTCTTCTATATCTCCAACCATGTTGTCAAACTCATCCGTAGTTGGCTGTTCGTCCAATTTTTTGATTGCTTTTCTGTAGTAAATAATACCGTATATAGGCACTATAATCCAAAGAGACATGATTAAAATATCAACCATTCTCCATTTTGTTTTACCCTCAAATGCTCCGCCTTCTTCCATAACTTGTGGTGTTGGGGTTGGCTGTGGTGTTGGTGCTACTGGTGTAGCTACTGGTGCTGTTGTAACTGGTGCTACGGTCACTTCTGGTGCTTGTCCTTCCATTTTATTTTTTTATTGATTTCATTATTAATAATACTCCCGCTAAAGCTCCTAGCCCTGCGTAAACATTTTTGTGTTTTACTAAATACTCTTTAAAGTTTAATTTTTCCTTTTTCGAAGCAGTACTAGGTTTCCCCGTTACAACAATCTCTTCTAATTGCTCCATAGCATCTAGAAGCATTACTTCATTTCCATCTAATTCGCTTGCTTTAAGCAATTTTGGCTCATAACCTATGTAGCTAATCATAAAAACAGAATCAGGCTCTATAACCTCATTTTCCAAATAAAAATTACCGTCCAAGTCAGCAGATACCCCTAGCTTTTTGGCACGAGTTCCGTCCTGAATAGTAATGTTAGCCAATGCTAATGGCTCTCCACTTGAATCAATTACTTTGCCTTCTATTATCACGACCTACCTCCGTTAGTTAATCTTCTAATTGTGTACCAATTGACAATAGCTCCTAAACTAAAGGATATAATGCCTACAACAACAAATATAGTGGATAAATGCTTATGCAACTCCGTATTGACTTCTTTTTTTATTTCTTCCTCTGTACCGTTTGTTTGTTCTAACATAACTATTTTTTAAATTTTTTGTAAAAGTACAATCCTCCAATAATTGCTAACAACGTATATAAAACGTAATCTGAATAGGATTTTATCGCCAATGAAAAACTTCCATTTTTTAACCATTGACTTGGCAATCTTTCCAACATTACTTTTTTAACTTCCCATACCTGAACTTTACCATCTTTATTAGTGTCAAAGGCTGGGTTTTGTTTCGCTATTATTGATGGTGATATACCATTCGCCTGAATAACCCAATTATCGTCTTTACCTATCGCCAATGGAAAGAAAACCACAAAGTAAGTATCAATGTAATTTTTTAATTTTCCTTTGTATGGCAAAAAGTACTTATACACATAATCCAATTGATTTACGGCACTCATGTTTTTTAAAGCAGATGACGTAGTTCCTAATCCTTTTGCTGTTGATGGCATAAATTGAATTAGTCCAACTGCACCTATGGGATTAGTAATGCTAGCCGAAAACGTATTTGCGCTCTCAAACTGCATAATAGCCATAAGCCAATTTGGGTCTATACCTAATTTACTTGATATGGATTTAACCTTATCAATAAATGCTACCCTATATGATGCGGGTACTCTATCTTCATATACTAATGCCATTTACCATAATATTTTATCTGCATAATATCCATCACTCCCAACAACGTGTCGGTCTTTATCGTGTCTTTCTTTATACAATTTTCGTCTTTTATTTGCATACCCTTTTTCGTAGTAGCCATTTTTTTCTTTCTGCATATAAGTAGGGTAATCATTCATGCCCCTTGCACCTATACTAGCTATTTTATTACCTTTCTTGAAAACATCAATTTTTTTCAAAATATTAGTTGAAGGTTTAATTATTACATTAAGCTTCTTCGCTTGTTCAAAGGAATATGGTAATATTTTATAAGCCATTTTTTATGCGTTTATTTGAGTCATATAATCTTGAATAGCCAACTCTCTTTGGTCATCTACCTCGAATCCAGTCATTGAGTTCAAAGACACAATTCTTAATATGTGTTGAAAATCACTTAATAATAGATTAGTCGATTTTATCCATAATGTAACCGTTACAAAATAAGCCACATCCCCCTCTGGAATTTCAGGCAAGGGAATATCTGTATCGTAACTTCCATCTTCTAATTTTTTTATTGGCGTTTCTGCACCGTACAAATAATTTTCTAATATATATTTTTCCATTTTTTTAATTATAATATGTGCAATAAATTATTCCATTTGTTCCCGCACCACCCACTACACCAGTTCCATGTCCTGCTGAACCTGCTCCACCAAAACCAGTTCCTGCTAATCCAGCAGTAGAAATCCCAGTTCCAGAACCTCCCAATCCCCATCCTTTTGGCGAATTACCTCCAAACCCCCCAGTTTGAAGATTAGACGCTTGACCTGATGCGTTTCCATTTTGACCACTAATATTTATATCTCCATTTGTTCCACTTCCTCCTACACCACCTAACGATGAAGCAGTACCTAATCCAAAACCTCCACCAGATGCGGTATATGTTGTAATTCCGATTGTTAATGTTGTTGAAGTTCCAGCAGTTCCTGAACCTGCACTTGCACCTGCGCTTCCACCTACTCCAATTGCACAAGTGTAAGTTGTACTTGCCGTTAGTCCAGTTATTTTTTTATATACATATCCACCACCTCCACCACCACTACCATTTCCAGCAGCTAAACCACCACCGCCACCTCCACCTGCGCCAACTAATTCTATTATAAATATTGTTGATGCTGTAATAGTTGCAGGGGTTGTAAAAGAGGTTCCTGATGTAACTATAATGGTATTTGTTGCTTTACTATCTATTTGCGTTTGTATTGCACTAGTTACTCCTTTTACATAACTTAACTCTGTTAAACTTGGATATGTAGAAGTTGATAAGCTAAGTAAATTTTTAGAATTGTCAAACGAAGCTATTGTATTTGCAGTTTGACCTGAGACTACTAAGCCTGAGAATGTTTTTGTACCAGCAAATGTTTGCGACCCTGTTGTAACTACACCTCTTGCAGTTGCGCTAGCATCGGGTACGTTTAATGTTATTACAGGTGTAGTTGTTCCAGTAGCAACTGTACTTGACAAATCAGTTCCTGTTGTACCTAATGTCAAAGCAGAAACTGATGTAACTGTTCCAACAGATAAATTAGTACTTCCTAATAATGTACTGCCATTTACAGTTCTAATGTTTGTACCAGAAACTAATGTATCTTGCTTTAAATTTAATGCACTTGAAATATCATAATAACTACCATCAGTACTAAATAAATTATTTGGCGATTGAATATCTGGGTCTCCTTTAACTCCAGATAATGCAACATTAATTCCATTGTTAAATGTTTTTACACCAACAATAGTTTGCGTACCCGTTGTAACTAATCCTCTTGCAGTTGCACTAGCACTAGGCATATCAAAAGTATGTGTACTTCCACTTGAAACTATGCTAAAGTCAGTTCCACTTGTACTAGTGGCAAAATTTTGAGTTGTAGCAGTTAATCCATTCAATGCACTTATACCACCTGCAAAACTAGTAATGATTTCACAAAGATTGCCGTTCTCAGTATGCAGTGTAGCTGTTCTTCCGCCTGAATTATTAACTATATATACCCTAACTGCAAATCTATCGGTTGATAGCAAAGTCGTTTGCGGTACTGCTAATGAAGTTATATATACATCAACTATCGTTCCCCCACTTATAAATTCTGGATTTAAAATACCACTAGATATTGTTGTAAATGTACTTCCGTTATATTTCAACAAATCTATATAAAATTCAGGAGTACCTCCGTTTGAAGACATATTGAAGTACATCTCAAAGTTCCAAGCTCCTGCTGGAATATCTAATCTATTTGGACTCCCAATATCCGTTAAAAATTGGGCAATTAGCCCATTACCCGTTTTAGTGAAATTTGTTCCTACTCCCAAAATTGGAGTTGAGCTTATTTGGTAATAAGTAGCTACGCTACTTGGTACACTTCCGTTCAAGTAAAAATTAACTGTATTACCACCGCTAGAACTTGATACTGCTGATATTAATCCGCCATTTATGGATATATTTGCACCAGCAGTAATAATAGAGCCGTCTGCCATTAATATTTCAGAAGAAGTACCGCCAGTTTTTATAAATGAGCTTGCTTCTATTGAATTAGTAGTACTATCTCCATTGTCAGTGACGGATTGTAAATCTTGTGCAACAATATTACTCCAATTATAAACAACCCCACTTAAATTTAGCGTATCTATGTCTAATGTTGCATAGTGCGTACCATCTAAATTATCTTCGAACTTAATAGTTGGATTACTATCGTTATTTAAGTAAAGAGTTCTGTTATTTACAAAGTTTGTTGATTGCATGGATGCAGTTCCCGTACCACCATAATTAGAAATACCATTTCCTACGTTTACAACTTGCTGAAGATTTTGACTGCCACCTCCGCCACTAGGATATTGCCATGCAACTCCATCGCTGTAGTAAAGTCCTATTGGGTAAATTCCGTCTGCTTCTTCGCACCAATAAAACTCTCCCGAAACTGTTGTAGGGTCGGGTAAAGCACTATAATTTAAAACAACCGTTATAGTTTGAGGGATTCCGCCCGAATTAAAACCCAGATAAGTCTCTACGAATGTAATAAAAGAATTTACTGTAAAAACATTCCCACTTGGGTCTAAACATTCAGATAGTCTCCTTGTAAAAACCAATCCTAAATAACCTAAGTTTAAGTTGTAAATATCTGCTGTTGGTACTGCTTGATATAAAGATTGACTAATAGCAAATACATCCTTCTTAGCGATAAAAACAACTGTTTTTGTATCGTCTACTATTTTTAAACTTTCGTTGACAATTGTAAATTGAACCATTTTTTATATATTTTCTTTTGCATAAAGCTCTAAAAATCCATCTATACCTAGAATTTTAACTAAATAGTTTCTAGTTTCTTTTGGTATTCCTTTGTCTTTAAAGAGCGTTATAGTTTTTACTTCTTTGTTTTTATATTTAGAAATATCACCATAAGCACTTTGATTGTAGGCTATTATTCCTTTTTGTAAATAGGTCTTTCCTAATGCTTTGGTAATTTCTAGCCCCCATCTTAAACCTATTGCACCCATTAGAATATTGAAGTCGCTATCCGATTTCAACAAAGATTCTAATTTAGAAGTGTTTGCAGAAGATAACTCTTGATTATTAGGAGTTAGTGAAAGCAAAAATGATGCTTTTGATTTTATTGATTTTACCGCTTCCGTTGGTAAATCAACCTTTGTAATAGTTTTGAACTTAGAAATTGATTCTCGCACAAGAACAGCAGTTACTTGAGTTAATCCAATTGCACCAGCATTGTTTTTACCTACCATTTTTCCTGAACTCTCTACGGCTATAAATGAAGATAGCATTGGTTCACCTAATTCAAAAGCATTAGACCATTTCTCTATGGATTTCCCATAATCATTTTTGATTCCTCGAAGAGTGGTTATATTGCCTTGTTTAACATTAGGAGAAGAATAATCCTCTTTACCAAAAACAAATCTGTATGGTAAATCCGAAATGTTAAAATCGTCTAATTTTGTAAATGTTCCCATATATTTCTATTCTACATCTTCGGAAGACATCGGTTTAATATCTTCTTTAGGCAATATTATTGTATTGTATTTATAACGCTTTGTATTCCTTGTTAGGTATTTTGTAAGCGCAAATCCGCCTATTGCCAATGCAATAAATCCAATACCTAAAATCAATTTCTTTTTCGTGTCCACTATCTGTTACTTTTCATGATGTTAAATGCTCCAACAGAACCAACAAGCACAACAACCCCTAAGATTAATCCAAATACACCCAAACCTTTTTTCTTCTCTACAACTACCTCTGTTTTAGTTTCAGTGGTTGAAGCAGGAGCTATTTGTTCTGGAGCTTTTTCTACTATTGGTTGTTTTTTTAATTCTATTAAATCCTTCAAATCTTCAATCAAATCTTCGACTACATCGGAAACGTATTGTTTAAAATCGTTCAAAGATTCTTCTGATTCATCGGTTGGATTTTCTAAATGCTCTGATTCTGCTAATACAACTCTTTCGTTTAATTTATTTAGCCCATCTAATCTCTTTGTGATATTAGTCGTAACCTTGTTTTCTAATTGTACTAATAATTCATTAATTTTTTCCATAGCAATAATTATTGTTTAAGTTTATAATTAGCAAATATAATAATTTATTAAATATCAAGGCATTTAGATTAGGTTTTTATTATTTTATTTTATATACAAAAAAAGGGCAGTAAATTAATACCGCCCTTTTTTTATTGAGATTACATCGTGAAAACTACTTTCTCAATTGCTCTCCAGCTCTTTTTAATGCGTCTTTCCAACTTTCGTTTTCTTTTCGTATCTGTTTAGCTAATAGCATAATACCACCTCTACTAGTAACACCGCCTTTAGCCATTTTTTTACCTAACAAATCATTCCATTGATTAATAGTGTATTGACCATACTTTTTTCTTGCTTCTGAATCTGATATTTTAAACTTATTCATAGCTTCATAAATATTCTCTCCGTATGTTTTGCTAGGAGGTAAAACATCCCCGCCTTTAGCCATTTTAACTTTTGCTACCATACTACCTGCAATCTTGTCTCCTACTTCTTTAGCTTCGGACTTGCTATAAACCTTGCCATACTCTTTTTGGTATTTAGGTTCGACAGCTTTGCCTACAAATTTCTTGGCTATTGAGCTTGATTTTTCATCAAATGTTACTCCACCTTCTGCCATTTTATCCGCAGTCACATAAAGCACATCGTGAGCATCGATATATGATTTTGGAAATGCGTAAAATCCGTTAGCTTCTTTTACATAAATTTCGTCATCATTGTCTTTTTCAACCAAAACTAAGAACGGCAAATTATATTTTTTAGCAAACTTATTAGCCAATTTTTTTGATGAAGCAAACTCGTCTTGTATAAACTCGCTATACTTGCTTAAATCACCTCCTGCTTTGTATGTTCTAGCTTCTTTAGATTCGCTATGCTTAGCCAACCATTCAGCTTCTGTAAGCTTCTTTTTAGGTTGTGCTACCGACCTAACTCGAATACCATCTTTATTGATAATTGCTTCTTCTACTTTTCCGCCTTTTTCCATTTTATCAATTGGGTTTGCACCTTTCTTAATCCAATATCCATTAGAAGGCTTAACAGTTGTTCCGTCTTTTAATTCAACATCAACCACATTGTTTTTAGAAATATAGTTTGCTATCTTTTCTAATTGCCCACCTTTTTCAAGCATATTAGCTCCGTTCAAAACATCTTTTGCATCATAAGTTACCTCTTTGCCTCCTTTTTTAACTGTAACGGATTCGATATTGTCGTGAGAAACGTAATATTTTTTAAGATTAGGAATCAATTTTGCAATTGGTGCTTGCGAAGCATTTGCTTTTACTTCTTTATAAAATTTAGAAAAAGATTGTCTAGGTGTTAGTTCTCTGTTTGGGTCGTATTTCTCCATAAAAGATTTAGATACTTCAAGAGGAATACCTTTTACCTCTCTTGCTTTGTTAAAAGCATCTTCTTCAGATTTACTTTCATTAATTATTTTTTCAAATATAGAAAAGCTTACCTCTTGCTCATTTGTTCGTTTTGTTGAATTAAGCGTAATTACTTTTGGGTTTGAAACATACATAGAATTTTTTGGATTTTTAAAATATTCTAATCTCCAAGCCTTTTGTACTTTAGTAATTTCTGGCTCATAATAATTATTCCATACTAAAAATTCATTGAATAAATGCAAATTTTCATCTGTGTAGAAGTCATAGTCTTGTTGGTCAAAACTACCATATCCAACACCCTCCGTTTCCATTATTTTTGCAACTCCTTCGGCATACTTTTTCAAAAGTGTTTTGTCACCTCTAATTTGACCTCCAGAAATAGCTCCAATTTTATCCCAAACTTCTGCCTCCAAATTACCTAAATTTTCTAAATAATCTTTTCTCTTTTCTGAAAATTCAGTTTCACCGCCTTTTGCATATTCAATATGACCATACCCATGTCGATTTTTACCTTTTGCATATCTAACCTCGTAATCTTGATTATGGTTTAAGTACTTATAGTCAACAGAACCTCCTTTTTTGAAAGGAAGTGGCGGTTGAGAATCTCTTTCACCCGTAGACAGATTAATGAAAACAATTTTTCCGTCTTTATCTTTTACTTTTTGAATATTACCTGCTATTGTTTTAATAAAGGTATCACCCTCTTCTATACCGTGAGCTTCTAGTGAGCCTCCTTCTGCTAAAATACCCGTAGCACCTAAGTAGTAGTTAACATAGCTTTGTTGAACTCCGTTAGGAAGTCCTCCGCCCATTTCCAATTTGCTTTTAACCTCATACATTTTTTTGGAACTAAAAATCCTATCATTGTTTTTAGAATCTTTAAAATGCAATCTTCCGCTTTCATCTTTATTTGAAAAGGTATAAATACCACCTTCAACTGAATTGAAATACTTTTTATTTTTTATAAAATCTTTAGAATCTAAATTTCCTTCGGGAAGTCCTCCGCCCATTTCAAACAACTCTCCACTAGACAAAGCACCCGTTTCGGCTACAAGACCAGTATATCTAGTTCCACTGTAGGCATTTAAAAAAGTAGGGTCAGACAAAGTTCCTCCTGCTTCAAACATTTCGCCAGCAGACATAGCACCCGTTTCTCCAACAAGACCAGTATAGTGAGTTCCACTATATCCGCTTAATGGAGTTGGAGTATTCGTACCAAATGAACCACCAGTGTGTCCTGCTAAATCAGTAGCCATAACACCACCTAATTCCATTTTCAAAGCTTCATTACCTTTTGCAAAAGCAATTAGTTTTTTACTTTCTGAATTACCTTTTTTACCTACAATAGCAGTAGAAACATCTGTGCCTTTTAATTGTCTTCTACCTAATCCAATAACAATATTTAATACATCATCATTTGATAATCCATTGTCTTCTATGTAGTCTTCAATAGCAGTAGCTCTAACACCACTCAAACCTTTTATTTCAAGTATATAACGCTCTCTTGGAGTTAGTAAACCACCTTTAGCATAAACCTGATTTTGAAAGTTTCCAAAAGTAGGGTCGGTCATAAATTCTCCGCCTTTAGCATATTCCTTTAATTTAGTTCCAATAGGTCTTAAACCATAAGGTTCATTATCTAATCCATAATCAAATGTATAACCAATCGCCTCTACTTCTTTTAAGAAATTTTGACTATCTTGATAATCATAATCTCCTTCTTCAAATTTATTCATGTAAAAATCAACTATTTCGGCTAATTTTTTAGGTTGTTTTTCATAATTTTCAAATAAATCTTCACTTACTGCACCACCATTAGCCAACAAAGGAGCATATTTAGGATAGTTTGGCGCAAGTCTATCTTTACGGTTTTCTCTATTTTCGTAATAGATATTACCGTTTTTAGAAATCCTTCTACCACCAACTTTAGCAACTCTAACCGCATCTCTACCTAAATCAGTTCCAGAAATACCTTGAAGCTCTTTATGCTCTTTAATGTACTCTTGAAGCTTTTGCATTTCGGTTTTAACTATTTTGTTAGCCTCTTCCTTTTCTTGTTTTATTACTTTAGAAGCTCTAACCTTTGCTTCCTCAAAAGTTTCTCCTGCTTTCTTAATTTCTTTGGCAACCGAAAAAACATTTCTTTTTGGTGTTTTGGTACTACTAGTTTTTTTAGCAGTTCCTGCTTTTTTAGCAGAAGGAGCTGGTTTCAAAGCATCAGGATTTTTTTCCTGCAACTTACCAATAATAGTATCGAGTTTATCGTTAGTAATCTTAATCTTTTCCTTGTCCTTTGTTTTAAAATTTTCAGTAAAATCTACCACGATTTTTAAAGCATTTACTTGATTTGGCTCAAGCTTGCTTTGGTCTATTCTTTCGAATTTTTGTTTAATAGTCATTTCTTTTATTTTTATGTTAAAATGCGTCATCAATATCTTCTATTGATGTTATGGTTTCTACTTTTTGCTCTACTGTTGCTTTAGGTTGTTCTTGAACAACTTCCTCTTCAATGACAGTAGTTGTTTTAGGCTCTTCCTCAACAATTTCAGGTTGAACTACCTCTACTTGCTCAATACTCTTTTTAGTCGCTCTTGTCTTCGCTTTTGGCTTGGGAGAAACACCTTCTGCAAGAGTATTTTCTTTAATTAAGTCCTGAATGATTTCTTGTAATAATTGCTTTTGCTCTCTTGATATATCGCTATCAGGATATGCACCTATAATTATGTTCAAGTCTTCCAAAGCAGGATTTCTCTTGTCACTAGGTAAATATGCTATCGCTAACAATTCACCCGATATGTTCTTTAATTTATTCATAAAAAAACTATGTTTCTATTAGCATCCAAATCGATTGGTAAAAATTGTGATTCAAATTCTAATCTTTGTTTTAAATTATCAAATTGGTCTGCGCAATTTGTCTTTGTACCGTTAGGCTCAATGCAACTCAATGTTACTTGAGACCTAATGCTATTATCAGGCTCAAGAGAAAAAGTAGTGTATCTAAGATATACGTTTTTCGGCATCAATGGATTGTAAAAAATCTTTAAATCCTTTCTGTGCGAGTTAGTAGGTAGCTCCTTTAAATGGTCGTGCATACCTTTAATTTGCTCTTGGGTTATTTTTACAGTATTTTTCATTATAAATTATTTATTTCTTCGTTCAACGAAATTACTTTCTTCTGAAAAGTTTCCTCTTTATTTTGTTTTTGCTCTGCTGTATCTGAATAAGCACCTCCTGAAACCAACTTGTATTTTTGAACTAACATAGTCAAAACATAAGACCTCAATAAATTTTTAATTTCAGCTTTTGTACTAGGCATTTCATAAATTTTTCTAAAGGTAACATCCTCGGTAAACCTACTGTAAACGCTCTTTATAAAGTCTTTCATATCTAACATTTCAATAGCCAAATAGTCCATGTAGAAATAATAAAGATAAAACACTTGATGTAAACCCGCTAGAATATCAGCATAATCTAATGCACTTCCTGCTGGCGAACTATCTGGAGTTGTTAAGCCAAATTGAAAGTTTTGATTTATAACCTTTGTATTAACAAAATCCTTATCCTTGTTAGTTTCAGCCCAATTTTTATATCGTTGCATCATGTCATCGATATATCGTTGTGACCAATAGTTTACATCATCAAATCCCGCTTTAGTATTTCCAGTTGGATTAGCTTGAATACCTTCATTTTCAGCAATAACTTTATGAAAAGCAAAAAAACTTCCTCCAGCACTCTCTAATGAAAGTAAAGTAAACGCTTTATTAAAAGCTTCATTTGTGGATTCTTCGTAATCTTTAACGGGTATTGAAATAGTTATTGCAGTACTACTATCAGAACCTAACCTCAATGCGCTAATTCTTGACTGAATACCAAAATTTTCTAATGTTGCCGAAATCAAATAGGCGGGTAATAAAGCTAAAGCCCTAGCACCATCATTAACACCCATAAGGTTAATTGGCATAAAAATATCTACATTTTTTACAGAATCATCCTTCTTATTATAAATCAAATAAGACTTTTTGTTACTAGAAGCATATTTCAACTTAACATCTCCTCTACCATTAAAAACCTTTTCCTTATTGTCAAGGTAAAAAGTTATCAAAAGTCCGTCCTTGTTTGGTTTCAAAAAGCACTCTTCAAAAAAAGTATTAAAAACTTTAGTAGCCCCTCTTTGCCTTCTTTCGCAATTGTATTTTTTACCATCAACAACATAAGTAAAAACATTCAGTTCACCTATGACTTGTTTTTTTATATTATCACCATTCACTATTCCATTCTCATAACTAGGGAAAGGATTTTTTAATTTTCCTGATTTAATATCATCCGCCAAATCTTGTGAATAAAACTCAATCGGTCTAAACAATCCTAAGCTAGCTAATCCAAAGTCAAAAACACCTCTAGTATCTTCAGTTACTATAATTTTGTCGTTTTTGAAAAGCCCTCCTAAGTTTATCAAGGTTTTTATGTTTTCAATAAAAGTGGCACTAATCTCCTTCGTTTTTTCAAAATTACGCTTTGGTTGATTTATGTAATCGGTAAAGGATTTATAATTAGCAAACCTTAATTCATTTACATAAGTTAAAGCAATTGTTTCATATCGTTTTTTCTTTATTTTAGCCTCTATTTCGCTTTTCTTGTTGAAAGCATCCTCTAGGGTTTTAAATTGCTGAAAAACAAAGCCGTTTGTACTCATTCTGTCAAATGAATTACTACCTTGTACCGAAGCAGAAGTTGAACTACTTACAAAAGAAGTAAAGGGTTTTTGCCCTACTTGTTTAATTACTTCAAATAAGTTGTCTAATTGCATATTATTTTATAATTTGATTTACCTCATCTAATTCGCTTGGAGTATTTAATTTGTCCATTGGCATTTTGTTCTTTTCAGCAACAATACGCAACCATCCATCATAATCAGTTTTGCTTTTCAAAATATCAGATTGTTCAGTTGTGAATAAGCTGAAAAATTCGTCCATAGAATCTTTAACTGTTTTAACAGTACTAGCTTCTATTATACCTAATGCTGTTTCATTGATTAATGGAGTAAAAGATACTTCTGCATCAGGTTTAAACGCTCTTACATTTCCTGCATTTTCTTTGACCTCTCTAAAAACATTGTATGTTTTTTGAACAGACATCATTAAACGTACAGAAACAAAAGCTTTGGATAAAAACCCTTCTTGTTGAATTGTGTTTCTTAATTTGTTTAAGTAAATGAAAATGAAAGCCCATTTTTTAAACAAAATGTTTTCCCACTCATTTTCAAGGTCGATTACAACTTTATATGTAGAACCAGCGAAACGGTCTTGTAACGATAAATCCTGCTTAAAGTTAGCTTCGTAATCAGGGTCTTTGGTATTCAACAAAGCATTTCCAGTACCCATAATGAAGCAATCGCCACGTTGGATTATATCTCCTTTTGCATTTTGTATGCTTGCTGGCTTACCATTTCTATATTCACCAACCCTAGCTAACACGGCATTTAACATACCTGCTGTATTAGGGTCAATTTTAGGCAACTCATCTAATAGCAAAATACAACCTCTTCCAGTTGGATTACCATCTTTATCTAAATTACCAAAAGCTCTAACAACTTTCCCTTCTTGATAACCATCAATTGTTTGACCTCCTAATATTTCTAATGCAGAAGTAAATTGACTACAGCTAATTTCAAGCAAATCCCATCCTAAAATATCTTTCAATATACCTGCTGAATACGTTTTACCCGTTCCTGCTCCACCATAAAGGTAAACATTGTTTCGAGCTAAAACATCACTAAGTATTTTTTGAATCAAAGGTCTTTTAAATGATGGCTCTAAAGTTAATTTAACAACTCTGACAACCCCACCTTGCGTAATGCTTAAACTAACATTAGCAGATTGATTAGACAATAGTTTTTTTACAGTGTCATCCAAATCATCAAAAGTAATTTTATCAGTTTCGATTTCCTCTCTAACTATTCTTTTGACTTCTTCTTCGTCAAGGCTTGAACCTCCACCAGATTGACCTAATAATTGTGAAAGTTGAATCATTTTTTGAGCAACTACATCGCCCGCAAATTCATCTTGCATTTTCTGTTTGGCTAAAGATTGTATAAGCGGGTTGGTGCTTTCTTCAGCAATGTTTAAAAGTTCGTTTTTTGTAATTCCTTCCATTTTATTTGAATATTTCGTTTAATGTTTGATTTAATCTATTTTCGTTATCTGTGCCAAATAAGTTTGTTCTTCCGATTGCTGACATGGCAATAGCTTTTGTTTTGAATGTTTCTTTAATTCTATCTTTAGGAGTAGCCAAAGCTCTTTCTACAGTTTCAACATCATTTTTAAGTTGCAAATCATCTGCGGTTTTTCCTTGTTCGAATGACTGTTGAATATCTTTCATTAGCTCTTCCAAAGTTTTTTTAGGTTCGCTATCTTCATCTCCAAAATCGTCTCCTTCGGCATTTCCGCTTTTGCCTTCTCCTTCTCCTTCGCCTTCACCTTCACCTTCACCTTGTTCACCTTGTTCGCC